>Ga0075924_111_pt1 | contig 4547 bp, 7 predicted proteins | sample RifGroA2_FD_67904 | JGI IMG/M metagenome (GOLD analysis project Ga0075924, IMG submission 67904) | Parcubacteria bacterium GW2011_GWA2_40_143 | reverse complement strand
TCTGTTTTCTCAAAATTATATTCCATGGCGCCACGTTCTATGTGAGACACATCCAAGAAATCACCTATTATTAAAACCAATCTTTGAGAAGATTGAAAATGTGGACAATGATTATATTATCTGTTATTATTTTTATGGATATCAACTGTCCCTTAAAATATTTTTTACATTTCAAATTTAACAAAAAGGAGGTAAAATAGCCATTATGTATTACTTTTTGGAAGAAGATTTTAAAGATCTGAACGAAAAAATAATTGAAACAATTAATATCTTGGAAAAAATTGGCAAAGAGATGGGAGAAAGCACCACACAAAGCTCGGAAACTTGGCATGATAATTTTGGGTTTGAGGAAGCGAAAAGACAATATACGATATTTCATGAAAGATTAAATGAATTGACTGACATTAGGAATAGAGCAAAAATCGTATCTGCTGATTTATTGGGCAATGCTGTAGCCATTGGGAAAGTGGTCGTCTTAAAAGATGAAAATACCGGGAAAGTGGAGACATACAAGATCGGCAGTTATATGATTTTTAAAAGATTGCATGGGTATGTTTCCTATTCAGCTCCATTGGCTAAAATAATCTTAGGTGCGAAAGCTGGAGAAGCAAAAGAAGGAGAAATCGGAGGAAAGAAGAAGATTTTTAAAATTTTAACTGTTATTTGAACTTGATTTAGTACTAAAAGGAGACACAGAATGTTTATTGCTATTGAAGGAGTTGATGGAAGTGGAAAAAGCACACTTTGCGCCATTCTTGCCAAAAAATTGGGGGCAACATCTTACTCAACGCCACCCAAAAAGTACCTTTCTTTTCGTGAACGAGTTGATAATAATGCGTCTCCAGAGGAACATTATAAATTTTACAGAAATGGTATTTATGATGCGTCCAAAGAAATAGAAGTAATTATTGCAAATAAAGGCAAGGTTGTTTCTGATCGCTATTGGTTAAGCACATATACTTATCACCAAGTAATGGGCGCGCAAGTTTCAATGAATGATTTTAGTCAAATCATTCTACCAACAATAACAGTTATCCTTACTATCAACGAGAACATCCAAATTGATAGAATATTAGCTCGCGGGATGACCGCCGGAGACAAAAGAATGCTTGATCAACAGAAGGAACTTGCCACAGCTTTTTATCAAAATGTTTTAAAAAATGGCATACCTTTTTTAATGATTGACACCCAACGATTCACGCCGGAAGCATGCGCGGAAATTATAATCAAAGCAGTTGAACTTTAATGTAATGCAAATAATCACACATTAACGACAGCGACCAGCTTAAAAACTGGTCGCTCTTTTTTATTTTATCAAAATGTGCTAAATTAAAAATAAATGAAAAAGAAAGAAAATCTCAATATAGAACTAGAGTTGCGAGCGGAAGTTTCTTCAAGGCAATTTTATAATTTACTGGAACAATTTAAAAAACAATCAAAATTTGTTTCTAGCACAAAAAGACTTTCAGCAATGTTTCTTAGTAAAATCAATGGCGCAAATATTGACATTAGAGTTCGCATTGACTCAAATGGAAAAACGGAAATTGTAGCAAAGAAAGGTGATTTTCACGCCCACAACAGAACTGAATTGTCCCAAAAAATAAACAAAGATCAATTCATCGGTATCATTAAAACTTTTGCGCTTTTTGGTTTTAATTCAAAAATAACAGAAAGAGAAAATTTTGTGTTTGATCTCGGAAATGATATTGATTTGACGCAATTAATAAAATTGAGTTTAATGAACTATGCGATCGTCTTTCAAAACATTCTGACTGGTCTTTTGACGGATCTAAAAAACATTTTAAAAAACTGGCAGGGATGTTGTCCGCTTACTGATTAATTCTGATTATTGATTGAAGCAAAAAAATAGCTTCCCTTGATTGTTTTGATTATTCCTGTTTTATATTTAACATTACTTATCTTTTCCGCAATTAGTTTTTTAAAATTTAAGAAACTCAAAAAACAACCGCCTTGATCACCCAAAAAATATCTATAATAGCGATTCCAAGTTTTTGCCAAAATACTTGAATTGCAAGGATCATCTATATCTATAATAATCAGCTGTTTCGAAATATTTTTAAGATTGTCTATTACTTTGACCTGATGTTTCTTGTCGATGTGATGCAGCGTGTTTTTAAAAATAACGAGATCAAAAATTTTTTTATAAGGCAAATTTAGGATGTTGTGATTGGTAAAAATCGCATTATGCTTTTTACTTTTTATAAGAGATATTGTTTTCCAAGATATGTCGTTTCCGACGCATATTTCCAGTTTATATTTTTTGTATAATTTGTTTATCAAATCACTGTCTCCACAAGAAACATCCAAAACGCTTTTGGGTTCGCCTAGCACCATTTTAAAGATTTCTTTTTCTATTTTGCGTGATGATGCGTTTCCTATTAATTTTATAAAATATTTATGTATTTTATACGCTAAAATAATCTTTTTGCTTTTAACATTTTCTATTTCTTCTTTAGGCAACTCATTCTTCTTGCTTCTGATTTTTTCAAACGCCAAACCAATAATCTTCTCATTTTGATAAGCTGTTTTTATCTCTGCTTTATTTGTAAAAATATATTTTATATTAGATGGAAGTTTCAACATCTTATTTCCCCTGCTTGAAGCGATGAAAGCGATTCCTGTATGCAATATCGTTTTTTGTCCGCAAGTAAAAAAATTTTTAACTATGGCGACTGGTTCCATCTCGTCAATCTCCAATCCAATTTCTTTTTTTGAAATGCGGTGAATGGCCTCCTCAATGTTCTCATTTTTGTCAACACTGCTTCCGGGGATTTCCCAACCTATGTTCTTATTAAAATCTCTTATTAAAACAATTTCTTTTTTAAAATTATATGCGACAATAACGACAAAATAATGAACTTTTTTATAAAATCGCAAAAAATCGTCGGAAACCTGTTCTTTTAAAACAATTTCCGGCAAATTATAAATCTCTTTATTGTGAGCTTTGATGATTTCTTTGGCGACATAGAGGCCAAGACCGGAGCCGTTGGCGTGCAAAGAGGCATGGCCGCCACCTCGCACGAATTTCCTAAACAGATTAGGCAAGGTCTTCGCCCATAATTATAAATTTCCAACAATAGCTTTCGTGTAACGTTTTAGTATACTATGGCCGCAATTAGGTATACATACATTACGATTAATTAATTCATGGGAACGCTTCTTTATTTTCTCAGATTCTTTGTCTCCATACAGGGCGATAATATTTTTTGATTTTGTTTTGCCATATTTTATTTTTTTTAAATCATTTAACCACACATCTCCTATATTTTTTCTCACAATATTTTGCATGTGCTTCGTAAGGTCTTCTTCAAGGAGCGGTGATAATGAACAAATAATTACCTTATTAATCTTTCTGTGGGTAGATATTTTGTAAACAATCAATGCACCAAGTGAATGACCAATAATAATATCTGTTTTAATAATTATTTTTTCTAGAGCAGATAATGGTTTATTCCAATCTATTTTAATAAATTTTACCTTAGCTTTTTTACTAAGTTCTTTAATCAAATATTTATAATGTTTTTTATTGCCTTTATATCCGGGGATAATTGTTATTATCATAATGTTTTAAATATTAAAGGAGGAGGATAATACGTACCCCTCCTCCTTTTTTTTGCAAAACAATTATACATCAAACTCGCAATTTTTTACTGCCTTAACAAACTCGCGCCATTCACTAGCAGTAAATTTTAAAGTTGTTTTGCTTGCATCTTTGGTATTGCGAACAGCAACAGTTTTATCACTTATTGCAACACCAACGCAGAAATACGGTTGCCGACACTGCGATGCTATGCGAAAATCCTTATCTTTAAATTCTGAGACTAGCATTATTAATCACCTCCTTCCTAATATATTAATGGTTTAAAAAATAATCCTATCGCCAATTTTAACGTTACACCGTCTTACTTGTCCACGAGCCAACTCTATTGCATAACGGATAGGCACATTACTTATTACTGTTTTTTTATTATGAGCAGTTAATCTTTTTATAGAAACAACTATTCTGCGCTGATTAAGAAAAATTAAGTCAAGATTAAAATTTATTCCTTTCATCCAAAAACCTTGTACTTGGCTCTTCCTAAAGTCAAATAACATGCCACTATTTTTATTAATTGAATTACGTCCAGCAAGACCTTTTCTCATCAGATCTATGGTATTAGCAATTTCTAAGTAATAATGCACACAACCAATTCGTATATTTTTAAACACCATGATTCTCCTTTTGTCGTCATTTAAAGACTGGAATTTACACGAAAACAATCACATTAAAACAACCTTTCTATTTTTCTATTAAAGAACTGAACACTTTTTGTATAATAACATATCAACTTTTTTTTGCAAGCTGCAGAGAAAATCAAGGACTGTCTTTGGTATAGAATAATGACTAGCGGTGTTATTAGAGTATCGTTAAAAATTATACCGCCACCAACTCCACAAAAAATCTGCTCCCCTTTCCCTCTCCTTCCGATTCCGCCCAGATTTTGCCTTTGTGAGCTTTGATGATTTCTTTGGCGACATAGAGGCCA
>Ga0075924_118_pt1 | contig 15740 bp, 20 predicted proteins | sample RifGroA2_FD_67904 | JGI IMG/M metagenome (GOLD analysis project Ga0075924, IMG submission 67904) | Parcubacteria bacterium GW2011_GWA2_40_143 | reverse complement strand
GGTTAATAAAATAAAAGCAAAATATTTTGAATTAGAAGATGCCGACACAGGTGACGCTTATTGCGTAAAGATTAGAAACGGCGAATGGAATAAGACAAATAAACCACTTGGAAGCGAAGCTTCCAAGTGGAGAGGTTAATTGGTTTCGTGGACGGCTTATGCAAAACTCGGCAATTCTTAGGGGTTGAGGAAGAATCATACGCTGGAAATTAAAAGATTGATGTGTTAATATGCGAATATATGAAATGTCCAAACATAATACAATTTTTTATACAGACAGCAGAAGAGGGCGGATATATTGCTCAAGCAGTCGGTTTTTCTATCTACACGCAAGGAGACACTTTGGATGAAACAGTTCGTAACATCAAAGAAGCGACAGATTGTCATTTTGGAAAAAAAGAAGACTGCGTGAGAGCCTTGCCGATTATTGTTAATTTTGCATTGCCTGCGACCGTGTAATCCGTTGTCCGTATGTATGCCTAAACTTAAACAATTTTCAGGAAAAGAAATTGTTAGAATTTTTGAAAAACATGGTTTTGAGATTAGACACACGGTTGGAAGCCATGTTCGGTTGACTCTAAAGCCAAATAATCCACTTGGAGGCTTCGCCTCCAAGTGGATTATTTGGCTTTTATTTTTTTTAGTTTATAATTTAAGTAATGCAATTGTTTGGGAAAAACAAAATTGATAAAAAGGTTTTAATCTTGGATATTGGCGGAGCCTCGGCTGGTTCCGCCGTGGCGGTTTTTGATAAAAGCGGGGAGGCAAAAATAATTTCATACGCGAGGAAGCCGGTGAATTTTCTTTTTGACGTTAATTTGGATGCTTCTTTAAGATGCGCTTTAAACACTATAACCAAACTGCTTGAAAGGTCTCACCAAGAAGTGGTGGTTTCCACCGAGATTGGCAATATAGATTATGTCATGTGCGTATTTTCTTCGCCTTGGTTCGTGTCGCAAACAAAAGAAGTTTTAAAGACGGAGAAAGAATCATTTGAGGTAACAGATGATGTGTTGGTGAAATTGCTTGAAGAAGAAGGGAAAGTTTTTAAGGAAAAACACCCTTTATTTTTCGGCAATAATAAGGGAGAAAGTGTAGAAATTTTGGAACATAATTTCATGAAAGTGGAATTAAACGGCTATCACACCGATCAATCGATCGGGAAGAAAGCAAAAACGCTCAAATCCTATCTCTATCTAAGTTTGGGGTTGAGAAACGCTGTGGATAAATTTAAGAAAGAAATAAGCAAGTTTTTCCCTAACGTTCCGATTTATTTTAAAACGGCGCCTTACGTAACTTTTGGTTCTCTCTATTCAATAACAAATATCGGCACCGGCTTTTGCGTGGTAAATACGGGCGGAGAAACAACAGACCTTTATGTGGTAAGAGACAGTTACGTGGATGAGACGATTACTTTTCCGCGCGGAGTAAACAGTTTTTACAGATCTTTATCTAAAGAATTTAATATTACGCCACGAGAGGCTGTCTCAATGTTTGCTTCCGTTTTAAGAGGTCATAGGCTGGAATCGGATTATGAAAAAGTTAAAATGATTTTAGACAAGGCGTTGTTGGAATGGGCTGATTTTTTTGAAAAAGCGCTCAAGCAAGCTTCTGAGACAAAACCGCTGCCGATCGGCATGTTTCTCATGAGCAGCGATATTATGAGTTCATTTTTCAAAGAAGCGGTTGAGCAGAAACATCTTGCTTACTACACGGAAATTGGCAAGCCTTTTAAAGTGGCGGATATAAACGCCAAATGGTTTATGCCACATATGCCGATTAAAAAAGATAGCAATGGAAAGGGAATAGAAAGCGATGATACGCTCATGATGGAATTATTTTTTGCCAAAAAATTTTTTTAGGGTTATAATTACATAAACAATTTTAAGATAATCTTTTAGGCTTATGCATAAAAAAATAATCAAAGATATTTTTATAAGAGATAAAGAGTCGGAATCTTTACAAGAGGAGCTGAAAACAATGGAAAAAACAAAAAAAAGTCTAATGTTTAAGTTTTTAATAATCACTGTCGCGGCTGTTATTATCGCGTCAGCCGGCTTTGTAATGCTAAACAAGGTATCTTTGGCCACGGTGGAAATAACCCCGTATCAAGAGATAGTGGAGATAGATTCCAGAATTATCGCTGTCGGATCTTCTGATAAGGGTTACGATGGTTTGGTTTTTGAAACGGTCAACGCTGACGCGGATGATACTAAAACCATAGTAGCTACCGGCTTCTCCGCTGATGGCGAAAAGGCTAACGGTAAAATAACGGTTTACAACAAATACAGTTCCAACTCTTTAAGACTTATAGCAAACACCAGATTTGAAACTCCCGAGGGAAAGATTTACAGGATTAAAAATCCAGTAACCGTACCAGGCATGGGATCCGTGGAAGTTACCGTTTATGCCGATGGCGCCGGAAGCGCTTACAACATAGGTCTTACCGATTTTACCATTCCCGGTTTGAAAGATACTCCGATGTATAAAGATATTTACGCCAGATCTAAGACAGAAATAACCGGCGGTTCTGATGGTAATACGAGAATAGTCAAGAGTGATGACATAGAAAAGGCCAGAGCGGAAGCCAAGACTTCCGTAAACAGAGCTTTAGCCTCCGTGTTGATGAGCAAGAAACCGGAAGGATATGTATTTCTCAATGACGCCATGAAGATTGACTATGTGGAGAGCTCAAACAATCCAAAGGCCGGTAGTGGGTCAGATAAAGCCACGTTTAAAATAAAGGGCTTGGCAGCAGGCTTCTTGTTCAACAATGAATCTCTTTCAAATGAGCTGGTGGAAGATAATAAAAGAAGCTCAAGAAAGCCAATAGGCGATAGCGGCGATGTTTATATCGCCAATCTTGAAGACCTTGAATTTAAAGTCCTTTCTTATGATGAGACAGATGGGAAATTAAGATTTAGCGTAAAGGGAGACGCTTTAGTAGTGTGGAATGTGGATGAAGATATGGTTAAGAGCGACCTTACAAAGGCTAAAAAGAACAATTATAACGATATTTTTCAAAAATACGCCAATATTGAAAAAGCCAATATTATTCTTAGTCCATCATGGTGGAAAAAGATTCCGAAAGACAAAAATCATATAGAAATAAAGCAAATAATAGGCGGAGTTGACAATTCTAACGGGTCTGCTAGTATTGACGAGTAACTTAAATGGCAGGAAGGTCCGAAAATGTAACTAGCGGAATAGTCGTTGAAGCGTTGCCAAATGCAACGTTTCGCGTTCGTTTGGATAATAATGAAAGAGAGATTATTGGCCACTTATCCGGCAAAATGAGATTGCACAGGATTAAAGTTTTCGTAGGCGACAAGGTCACATTAGAAATGGCCGGCGAGAATGACACAAAGGGCAGGATAACCCGCAGAGGTTAAAAGATTATGAAAATAAGAGCATCAGTAAAAAAAATTTGTAAGGATTGCAAAACGGTCAAGAGAAGCGGTCGCCTTTATAATATTTGCAAAAAAGTGCCTAAGCACAAGCAAAGGCAAGGATAAAACATGGGAAAAAAAAGAATTATAAAAAAAGGAGGATCGGCTGAGGGCGGCAAAGGCGCCGCGGCAAGCAAAGCGCCGAAAAAGAAATTATCCACCGGCATCTTGCATGTGCAGTCAACTTACAATAACGTATTGGTAACTTTGACTGATTCAAGCGGCGGAGTGGTTTGCTGGTCCACCAGCGGCAGCCTCGGCTTTAAGGGAGCCAAGAAGGGCACGCCTTTCGCGGCCGCGAAGGTGGCGGAAAATGTTGCCGAGAAAGCTAACACCATGGGTATAAAAGATGTGGATGTGGTGGTTAAGGGAGTTGGCGCCGGCAGAGAGTCTGCCATAAGAACTTTCAATTCAAAGGGTATAGAGATTAAATCCATAAAGGATACTACCCCTGTTCCGCACAATGGTCCCAAGCCGCCTAAACCAAGAAGAGTATAAAGTTTATATATTATATTTATAAAATTATGAGAATCGCAGGTACAAATATTCCGGAAAACAAAAGAGTGGTCATTGCTCTAACATATATTTTTGGTATTGGCAAAACAAAGTCGGAAGAGATTTTGGCAGAAACTAAAGTTTCTCCCGACAAGAGAGTGAAGGATCTTACCGAAGATGAGCAAAACGCCATAAGAGAATTGGCCGAGAAAAATAGGATAGAAGAAGATTTAAGAAGAGAGATTTCTTCAAATATAAAGAGATTGAAAGATATTAAAGCATACAGAGGCTCCAGACACGCGAGAAGATTGCCTACCAGAGGCCAGAGAACAAAGACCAACTCCAGAACTCTAAGAGGAAACGTAAGAGTAACTATGGGTAGCGGCAAGAGAAAGCTTGAAAAGACATAAAGTTTATCTAGTTCGTTAAGTCTAAGGGTTTATCAGATTCGTCAAGTTCATCAAGTTTGTAAAATGTTAAAACATAAATGTAAAAAATGCAGAAGACAAGGTTCCAAACTTTTTCTAAAAGGAGAGAGGTGTCTTACTTCAAAATGTGCCGTAGCCAGAAAGCCTTATGTGCCGGGCTCCGCGCCTAAATCAGGCGGCAGAAGAAAGGCTGTTTCAGAGTACAGCACCAAGCTTAAAGAAAACCAGAAAAACAAATTTGGTTACGCTCTTAGGGGTACGCAGTATAAGAATTATATGAAGGAAGCGATGGAGAAAGCCGGCGGCGGAGACGTAAAAAACAAACTTTTTGAGATTTTAGAATCAAGACTTGATAACGTGGTTTTTAGAATGGGCTTCGCGCCTTCAAGATTTGCCGCCAAGCAAATGGTTGGTCATGGTCATATTACCGTAAACGACAGAAAGACGGATATTCCATCAAGAAGAATCAAGATTGGCGATAAAATAGCCATTAGGCCGCAATCTGCCGATAAGATTATCTTTAAAGATTTGGATATTAAGCTTAAGAAACAAGAAGCTCCGACTTGGATTAGAATGGATAAAGATAATAAAGAAGGAATTATTGTCGGAGCGCCTTTGCGCGGAGATGTCGTTTAACGTATTTTATAAATTTTATAAAAGTGATTAGTAAATAATTTTAATAATATGGATTACACAATTATAGTCCCATCAAAACCGTCAGTAGTAAAAGAAACTGGAAATCTCGGTGTTTATGAGATAGAAGGTCTTTATGCCGGCTATGGTCACACGCTGGGTAATTCTTTAAGAAGAATCATCTTGTCTTCCATTCCCGGAGCGGCCATCACTGCCGTAAAAATAGACGGAACTTCGCATGAATTTTCAAAGATCCCCGGTATCAAGGAGGATGTAATCACTATCCTCTTAAATCTTAAAAAAGTCAGACTCAAGATGAACACTGATGATAAGCAAGTTTTGGAGATAGACGTGAAGGGTCAGAAAGATGTTAGCGCCGGTGATATAAAGGCTTCCGGCCAAGTGGAGATAATGAATCCCGATCAACATATTGCCAAGCTTACCGCCAAAGATTCCAAACTTAAAATAGAAATAACCATTGAGAAAGGGCTTGGCTATATGTCCAGAGAAGATTTGCATAAAAACAAAGTGGATGTGGGCTCTATTGTACTTGACGCCATCTTTACTCCGGTTAAGAAGGTAAGCTATGAGGTTGAGAATATGCGCGTTGGCGATAGGACGGATTACAATCGTTTGAGATTTGCCATAGAAACGGATGGTTCCATTACTCCCAAAGAAGCGCTTGAGAAATCAATAGAAACAATGATAAAACAGCTCAAAGCCATAATCGGTTTTAAAGAGGAAATAATAATTCCGAAGAAAGCCATGATGCCAACCGAAGATGAAGATGAATCAGATATTGAAGATAAGAGCGACGACATAGGCAGTAAAGAAATTTTAAAAACAAGAGTGGAAGATCTTGAGCTTTCTTCGCGCACGGTAAATGCTCTTACCGGCGCCGGAATAAGAACGATTGGCGGTTTGGTGAGAAAGAAAGAATCAGACCTTTTGGAAATAGAAGGTATTGGCGCCAAGGTTGTTCAAGAGATACGAGACGCTTTGGGCGGGCTAGGACAAGCATTAAAAGAATAAAACAATTATTTGCATAATTATTATTAACCATGAAGCACGCAAAAAAAGGCAGAAAATTCGGCCGAGAAAGAGATCAAAGAAAGGCTCTTATGAAGTCATTGGCTTTTAATCTTGTGAAAGACGAAAAGATAAAAACAACTGAAGCGAAAGCCAAAGAATTAAGGCCGGCGATTGAGAAAATTATCACCAAGGCCAAGACGGATAATCTTGCCAATAGAAGGCTTGTCTCAAACAGAATAGGACAGATTGCGGCTAAAAAGATTTTTGATAAAATCGCTCCAAAGTACAAAGATAGAAATGGCGGTTATACAAGAATTATTAAAATGGCGCCAAGAAAAAGCGATGCCAGCAGGATGGCTATTATAGAATTTGTATAAATTTATGAAAGAATATAAAATAGACGCGAAAAATAAATCACTGGGCAGAGTCGCTTCAGAAGCGGCAAAGGCTTTACGCGGCAAAAATGAAGCCGACTTTAAAGATAACGTCGCGCCGGACATTAAGGTGATGGTTTCCAACGTGAATGATCTTAAAATCACCGGCTTGAAAATGGACCAGAAAATATATAAAAGATATTCAGGATACCCGGGCGGACTCAAAGAAATGGTGATGTCTAAAGTGGTAGAGAAAAAAGGCAAAGCCTATATTTTTGAGAAAGCGGTTAAAGGCATGTTGCCGAAAAATAAACTTCAGAAACAGATGATGAAAAATTTAATAATCAGTTAACATGACGACAAAAGACACAAAAACAAAAGAAAAATATTTTGAGGCTGTAGGCAGGAGAAAAACTTCCGTGGCCAGAGTGAGACTTTTCGGCAAAGAAAAAGGCAAAATTACCGTAAACGAAAGAGCCTTTGAAGAATATTTTCCCACGAAAGAATTGCAGGGAGCTGTTTTGGAAGCTTTTGATAAGGCCGGTTTGTCCGGAAAGTTCGCTGCTACTGTTAAAATAAACGGCGGCGGCATTCATTCTCAAGCCGAAGCGTTAAGGCATGCTATTAGCAGGGCGCTTCTTAAGTTTGATATTCAGACGCGTTCAACGCTCAAGAAGGCCGGTCTTTTGACCAGAGATCCTAGAGCTAAAGAGAGAAGAAAGTTCGGACTCAAGAAAGCCAGAAAGGCCCCGCAATGGAGCAAGCGTTAAAGATTATAGGTATAAAGGTCTTGTATTAAAATATTAAAAATTTAAAAATAAAAAATGATAAAGAAATTTATAATTTTATTTTTGGTTGCCGCGCTCTTTGCCCCGGTTTTTGTCGGTGCCGAAGAAAGTGGCGCAACGAGTGATGCAGTCATAACGGAACAAGATGTTCGTCAAGAAATGGAGCATGAAGTGGAAATAGAAGATGATGAAGGAGAGGAAGAAGCTACCGAAGAAGATATTGCCGATGATGATAGCGCGTCAGATGTTGATGCTGAAAACAAGGCGACGAGAGAGGAGATAAAGCAAATAAGTGAAGAGACCAGAGAGGCGGCCGTCAGTGGCGATACCGAGGCTCTTGAAGAACTAAAAGAGAAAAGAAGACAGCTTTTGGAAGATGCTAAAGTAAAGAGAGAAGAGATTAAAGAGAGAATAGAGGCGGTAAGAGAAGAGGCTAAACAAAAGATTGAGTCCAAAAGAGAAGAGCTTAAGCAGCAATTGGAAAAAATCAGCGATGAGAAAAAGAAAGAAATAGTAGAGAAGCTTGATGCTAAAATAGATGAGTTAAACAAAGAGAATACGGATAGACTCCTTGCGTTTTTGGAAAGAATAGAAAATGTTTTAAACAGAATTATAGACAGAGCAAATACCTTGGAGGCAAGCGGAAGCGATGTTTCGGCGGTAAAAGCAGCGATTGAGAGCGCTAAGAGCGCCATAGAAAGCAGCAAGTCGGCTATTGAAGCGCAGGCTGCCAAGATTTATGAAATTACAATAAGCGCGGAAGAAAACTTAAGAATGGATGTAGGCAGTGTAATGAGCCAAATGAGGAGTAACTTAAGCGATGCTAAAGACACGGTCAAGGTCGCTCAAGACGCGATTAAAGATGCCTCCAGCAAGCTTAAAGAGATTGTCACGCCCCCAGTCTCAGAAGAAGATGAGAGCGAATCATAATGATTAAAAAATAAAAGCAAAAAGAAAAATGAAAAAATTTATTATAATAATCATCATAGTTGCGATTGCCATAGCGGGCTTTATCATGCTCTCTTCGGATGAGCAACCGGTTAATGATTCCGCTGACATGGAGCAGCAAATTCCGCGAAACGATACTGCAGATAAGATAATAAGCGACTTGGATGAAATAGACACGGCTGATATTGAGGCCGAGCTTGATTCAGAGTTTAACGCCATAGACGCGGAACTCCTGAATTTATAAAAGAAGACAGCAGAGAAAGCAAAAACATCTCATTTCCAAAAGGGATGTTTTTGCTTGTAAATTCAAAAAAACCCAAAAACCTTTATTTTTCAAGGTTAAAATGCACCAAGGTTTAACCTTGGTGCATTCGGCAATATGGTTGTTTTTTAGCAAAAAAAATGATAAAATGTAAAAACATGGAAAAAGACAATAATTTGCAAGAAGATATTGTTATTGAAGAAGATGTTGATAATGCGGCCGCTTCAATTAAGAATATAAAAGAAAAACTCAAGAAATGCGAAACGGAAAGAATGGAGTATCTCACCGGCTGGCAATTAGCCAAAGCCGATTTCGTAAACGCCAGAAAAGACGATGAGACTAAGAAGACCGAGTTTATTAAATTTGCCGAAGCTGGCTTTGCTTTAGAGTTGCTTGAACTTGCCGACAGCTTTGATCGACTTTTTGCCAATGAAGATTCGCTGGCAAAATTGGATGAGAATTGGCGGCAGGGGTTTGAAGCTTTGCGCGGTCAATTGGTAAATATACTGAAAGGCAGAGGGGTGGAGCCGATGGAAAGTATTGGCAAAAAATTTGATCCGAAGGATCACGAATCAATAGGGGAGGTAGACATTGACAAAGCGGAAAAAGACGGTATTGTAATGGAAGAAATGAGAAAAGGCTACAAAATGCGCGAAAAGATAATCAGACCAAGTTTGGTAAAAATCGGCAAATTTAAATCATAAATAATTTTTTAAAAAACCATGAGTAACACATCAAAAATATTAGGCATAGATCTTGGCACTACCAACTCGGCCATATCCATAATAGAGGCTGGCGAGCCAAAGGTTTTGGAAAATGATGAAGGCGGAAGAACCACTCCGTCTATAGTTGCCATGTCAAAAAGCGGCGACAGGCTGGTGGGTCTTTTGGCTAAAAGACAAGCTGTTACCAATCCGGCTAATACTGTTTATTCCGTTAAGAGACTTATTGGCAGAAAGTTTGAAGACGAAGAAATTATCAGAGACAAAGAACTTATGCCATATAAGATAGAGCGTTCCGAGAGTGGCGGCGTGAAGGTGGTAATGGGCGACAAAAGCTATTCTCCGGAAGAAGTTTCGGCTATGATCCTCCAGAAACTTAAGCATGATGCCGAGGCCAGAGTGGGTGGCAAGATAGAAGAGGCCATCATTACCGTGCCGGCTTATTTCAATGACGCGCAAAGAAAGGCCACCAAAGACGCGGGAGAGATAGCCGGTCTTAAAGTGTTAAGAATAATAAACGAACCTACGGCCGCCGCGCTGGCTTACGGTTTAAACAAAAAGAAAAACGAGAAGATTGTGGTTTACGATTTGGGTGGAGGCACCTTTGACGTATCGGTGCTTGAAGTGGGCGATGACGTGATAGAAGTTAAGTCAACCAATGGCGATACGCATTTGGGAGGAGAAGATTTTGACAATAAAATTATTTCTTGGATTGTAGCTGAATTTAAGAAGGAGAGCGGTATAGACGTGTCTAAAGATGTTTTAGCTCTCCAAAGACTTAAAGAAGCGGCGGAGAAATCCAAGCACGAACTTTCCAGCACCTTTGAAGCGGAAATTAATATTCCTTTTATTACCTCGGATGCGTCCGGACCAAAACATTTGCAGCTTAAGTTAAGCAGAAACAAATTGGAAGAAATGGTGGATGAGTACATAAAAAAAACAATAGAGATTACCAAAAGAGCGGTGAGCGAATCAAGTTTTCAGATAAGTGACATAGATGAAGTGGTGCTTGTGGGCGGTCAGACCAGAATGCCGGCCATCCAGAAAGCGGTGAAAGAACTTTTTGGCAAAGAACCTAACAAGTCTATCAATCCGGACGAAGTGGTGGCAATAGGCGCCGCGGTGCAAGGAGGTATTTTAAGAGGAGATGTAAAAGATATTTTGCTTTTGGATGTTACTCCGCTTTCTCTTGGCATAGAAACAATGGGCGGCGTAGCTACCAAGATTATAAATAAAAATACCACTATTCCAACCAGCAAAAGTCAAGTGTTCTCCACGGCTGCCGATAATCAGCCATCAGTGGAGATACATGTTATACAAGGAGAGAGAGAAATGGCTGCCGACAATAAAACACTTGGCCGATTTATTTTAGATGGTGTCCCGCCTTCTCCGAGAGGTTTGCCGCAAATAGAAGTTACGTTTGACATAGACGTAAACGGCATACTTAACGTTAAAGCAAAAGATAAGGCTACAAACAAAGAACAATCAATAAAGATAGAAGCTTCTTCCGGTCTTTCTCCTGAAGATATAGAAAGAATGAAGAAAGACGCTGAAGCTCATGCCGGTGAAGATAAGAGAAAAAGAGAGATAGCTGAAGTTAAAAACAACGCGAACAGTTTGATGTACACGGCTGAAAAGTCTCTCTCGGATGCTGGCGACAAAGTGACTGAGAATATAAAAAATGATGTTAAGCTTAAGCTGGAAGAACTCAAGAAGGTAAAGGATGGAGAAGATGTTGCCGCCATTAAAACAGCCACGGATAATCTCTCAAAGAGCTTGCAGGCTATAGGGGAAGCCATGTATAAACAGCAGGATCAAAAGACTGAACCGCAAACAGGGCAAAGCGGGCAGCAAGCTCAAGATACCGCGAGCGGTGAAGCCAGAGATGCCGAGTTTGAGGAGAAAAAAGAGGGCGATCAAGGCAAATAAGTTAATATAAAAATATGGATTATTACAATGTTCTTGGTGTGACGAAAAACGCCACTAAAGAGGATATAAAAAAAGCATATAGAAAGCTTGCTCATAAGTATCATCCCGACAATAGAAACACTGGGAACGACAGCGAGTTTAAAAAAGTAAGCGAAGCTTATCAGATATTGAGCGACGACAAAAAGCGCGCCGAGTATGATACTTACGGCAGGACATTTGATGGCGGCATGGGCGGCGGCGGGCAGGGATTTAGCGGTTTTGATTTTAATGGAGCAAGCGGCCAAGGCTTTGAATTTGATTTTGGTGATATCTTTGAAAACTTTTTCGGCGGACAAAGAGGAGGAGGGGGCAGAAGAGCCAAAAGAGGCAGAGATATTGCCGTGGATCTGGAAATATCTTTTGAAGAAGCGGCTTTTGGAGCCGAGAGAAAAATTCTCATTTCCAAGGTGTCTTTCTGCGATGATTGCGGCGGTTCAGGAGCCGAGAAAAATTCAGAGCTGGAGAAATGCGTGGCTTGCCAAGGAGCCGGCAGGGTGCACGAAGTGAGAAAAACGATTCTTGGCAGTATCAGCACCATGAGAGAATGTTCCAAGTGTGGCGGTCTGGGCAGTATTGCTTCAGCAAAGTGCAAACATTGCAAAGGTCATGGTGTGGAAAAAAGAAGCGAAGAGATTGTTGTGAAAGTGCCTCCCGGCATAAATGACGGAGAAGTGATAAATATGTCCGGCATGGGAGAAGCGGCGCAAGGAGGAATTGCCGGCGATCTGTATATTAAAGTAAACGTAAAAAAGCACCAGATCTTTACCAGAAGAGGAGACGATCTTATTATGGATTTAGATATTAAAGTGTCGGAAGCCTTGCTTGGGACAGAAAAAGACGTAATGACTTTGGACGGCGCCATTAAACTTAAAATTCCGGCCGGAATAGACTCTGGCGAAGTTTTAAAAGTTAGAGGAAAAGGGATTGTCTCAATCAGAAATATGACTGGCAAATCAAGAGGGGATCTGCTGATTAAAATTAAAGTAAGGACGCCGAAAAAGCTTTCAAAGAAGGCCAAGGCCATCATAGAGAGCTTGAAAGAAGAAGGGATTTAAAGGGAATCAGTCTCATCGCGCGAACTTGAAGCCCTTGAATTGCGGGTGTTTTTTAGCGATATTAATGATATAATGCAACAAATATAAAACAATGAACAATGCGGAATACTTAAGCCGGGAAGGTTTAGATAAAATTAAAAATGAACTTCAAGAACTTACTACTGTCGGAAGGAAAAATATAGCCAGCCGTCTTGAGTATGCCAAGAGTCTCGGTGATTTGTCTGAGAACTCTGAGTATAAGGAGGCTTTGGAATCACAAAGATTTTTGGAGGAGAAAATCGCCAGATATCAAGACGTGGTAAACAGAGCTGTGGTGGTGGAAAAGCCGACCGGCACATCGGTGCAAGTAGGCTCTACCGTGAAGGTAAAGAAAGAGGGCGACAAAGACATGAAAACTTATATCATAGTAAACAAAGAAGAAGCGAATATTGCTTCCAGTAAATTGTCTTACGACAGCCCTCTCGGCAAAGAGTTGATTGGCAAGAAAAAAGGAGACAAGATAAAAATAGAAACACCTTCCGGAGATGTCTCGTATTCAGTGGAAGATCTTTCTTAAAAAACATTTTACAAATTTTTAACTTTTCAAACTTTCAACTAAAAACATGAGTACTTTTGAAGAAATAAGGGGGGAGAGACTGAAAAAACTGAAGGCGATAAAAGATGCCGGCGTTAACCCTTTTCCAGTATCGGTGAAAAGAGACATAAACATAAAAGATGTCATGGATAATTTTGAAAATTTTTTGGCGGAGAAAAAATCTTTAAACGTGGCTGGTAGAGTGATGGCCATAAGATTGCATGGCGGTTCGGTGTTTGCTGATATAAATGACGGCAATGGTAGCATGCAGTGCTACATTAAGAAAAATGATATAGGCGAAGAAGCTTTTGCGTTATTTGCCGACACCGTTGATATAGGCGATTTTCTGGAAATCAGCGGCAGCGCTTTTGTAACTAAAAAAGAAGAGAATAGCTTAGCCGTGTCTTCTTTTAGAACTATTGCCAAGAGTCTTAGACCGCTGCCGGAGAAGTGGCATGGATTAAAAGATGTGGAAGAAAGATTTAGAAAAAGATATCTGGATATTTTAATGAACGAAGAAGTTAAAGAAAGATTTATTTTGAGGTCAAAAATCATTTCCGAACTAAGGAATTATATAAACGGCAAAGGATTCCTTGAAGTGGAAACGCCGATGCTTCAGGCGCTAGCCGGTGGTGCTCTGGCGCAACCATTTAAAACGCACCACAATGCGTTAGATATTGATCTTTTCTTGAGTTTACAATGCTTGAGCTTTATGAGGCATATCGCGACGCCGATTATCTTAAAGATTTTACTGAAGATCTTTTCAGACATTTGGTGGAAACTATCTTTGGAGGCAGTGAGATTATTTGCGGTGAGCAGAGAATAAGTTTTGCTAAAAAATTTACCAGACTTTCCTATTATGAAGTGTTTAAGAGATATGCTCTGATGGGCGATGTGGATAGAGCCACAAGAGAAGATTTTGCCATTAAGGCTAAGCAGCTTGGTATTAAGGTGGAAGATTTTGAGAGCAAAGAAAAGATAATGGACAATATCTATAAGAAAATTTGTCGCCCTAAGATTATTCAACCAACTTTTATAGAAGATTATCCATCCGGAGCTTCTCCTTTGGCCAAAAGGAAAGAAAATAATCCGGATCTTATAGATCGTTTTCAATTAGTAATAAACGGCGGCGAAGTAATAAACGCTTTCTCCGAGCTTAACGACCCGATAGATCAGAAAGAAAGATTTGCTCAGCAAGACAAGATGAAGGAGATGGGAGAAAAGGACGTGTCTCCAAGCGACGATGATTATCTTGAGGCTATGGAATATGGCATGCCTCCGGCCGCCGGTCTTGGTATGGGTATAGACAGACTTATAATGCTTTTCACCTCTTCAAGCAATATAAAAGAAGTAATAATTTTCCCAACTATGAGGCCAAAAGATGGTCAAGATGGGGAATAACGGACAATTTACCTTCAGAGAGAATATATGTTTTATCTAAATTGATTTTTTCCAGAAAATATCTGTCGTGAGAGACCAGCGCGACAGCGCCTTTGTAAGAAGTAAGCATCTCCTCAAGAGCGTCAATCGCATCGGCGTCAAGATGGTTTGTGGGTTCATCAAGCAGAAGAACGTTTACTGACATGGTTTGAAATAAAGCGAAAAGCAATCTCGTTTTTTCTCCCGGGCTCAGCGCGCCAATATTTTCTTTGACTTTATTGTCTTTGAAGCCGAATTGAGCAAGCAGGGGAAATACTTCCTGAGGTTTTACGCCGCCTTTGTCAATTAGAAATTGTCCGAGACTTTCTCTTTCCGGCAGGTTTTCGTGCTCTTGAGTGAGATTGCCGATTTTGGTGTCCGCGCCAAAGATTAGTTCACCCGACAGAGCGGGGAGCAAGCCGGCAATAGTCTTAAGCAGAGTTGATTTACCTGAACCGTTATTCCCCATGATGCCTATTTTATCATCGCGTTTTATCTCCAGAGAAAACGGTCCAGCCTTAAACGAACCATCTTTATAACCAATTTCCACTTTGGTAAGTTTAATGCCTATGTCGGTTTTGCTGCCGGCCCTGTTGCGTTTGAAACCGATAAGAAATTTATCATTATCCGTGCCAATCCATTTGGCGCCTTTTTTGGCGGCTTCTCTTTTTCTCGCGGCCAGATCGTTTAATCTGCTTATCTCTTCTTTTTGGAGGCGATATTGTTCCTTCTCTCTTGCTGTTTTTTTAAACATCGTTATAAGATAATTGCTGTATGTTCCGCCCGTAATGTTTATTGTTCTTGTTTGCTTATTCAATTCCATAACCTTATTCATGGTGTTGTCCAAAAAGCGTCTGTCGTGTGACACCATTATGCAAGCGGCCATGGAATTTTTTATAAAATCCTCCAGCCAAATCAACGCCGGTATATCTAAATTGTTCGTGGGTTCGTCCATAAGCAGAAGATCAGCTCCTTTAAGCAGGATGCCGGCCAACGCAATTTTGCTTTTTTGTCCGCTGCTTAGCGTGGCAAGATTCTTGTCCGCGTCAGAAACCTTTAGTCCTAAGCCGACCAATATATTTTTCGCTTTATGTTCAAAAGAATAACCGCCTAAGCGCTTATAATCGGCGAGTGCCTCATTGTAATTGACTTTGTCTTTCTTGCTAAAATCTTTTTTTGTCTCAAGTTCGTTTTTAAAACTTTCCGCTTCGTTAATGCCGGAAGTTTTTCTCAAATATTCCAAAGCGGTCTCTTTGCCAGAAGCCATAAAGCTTTGAGGCAGGTAACCGACGCGCGCGCCGCGAACCGTTTCCACCAAGCCGGCATCTTGCTCAACAAGGCCGGCTATGATTTTAAGCAGAGTGGTTTTACCCGCGCCGTTCTCTCCAACCAGAGCTATCTTGTGACCTCTTTCAATAGCAAAAGAAATACCGGCCAATATAGTCGTTTCCCCATAACTCTTTTTTATGTTTTTTACTTTAAGCATGTCAGTGAATACAACAATAACACAAAATTAAGTCATTGTCACGAAAACTTAATCTTTTTTGCAGTCTTTGGTGGAATATGATATAAATTAAAGCATTAGTATATTCA
>Ga0075924_114_pt1 | contig 18225 bp, 17 predicted proteins | sample RifGroA2_FD_67904 | JGI IMG/M metagenome (GOLD analysis project Ga0075924, IMG submission 67904) | Parcubacteria bacterium GW2011_GWA2_40_143 | reverse complement strand
ATCATTCATAAAACTCAATTGCTTGCGTCCAAATCTTTTTAGAAGAGCTGAGTATTTAAAGAGGTTTGGTATAATAACACGCTCAAATTTTCCCTTTTCTATCAGGTATTGAACTAAACAATAAAAATCGCCATCGCCCGTCACAATTATCGCTTTGTCATAATTTGGATACTCAATCATTGCATGAAGAACCAGCTCGGCGTCGCAGTTGCCTTTAGTTGTCCCGTCTTTGTATTCTAACGTCGGTTTGAAAACGCAAAGAAAGCCAGCCGACTGCAAAGAAACATACAAATCGTTATTACCTTCCACAAAACCAATAAACAAAAACGCTTTTGTCACTCCGTATTTTTCTTTGAGATAGATACGAAAACGGGCAAAATCCAATTTCCACCCAAGCGAACGAATGCTTAAGTTTAAATTCTGACTATCTATAAAAGCGTAATTGTTTGATTTTTTCTTCATTATTTATAAACTTATTTTAATTATCGGGGATTGGTATTGTTACGCGGTTTATAAACTCATAGGAATTTATATAATCACATCCATCATATCCGCAATCATCAGTACCCTTTTGTGTCATAGAGTTTTTATAATACAAACCAACAATTACTTGACCTCCTTCTATTTTAATATCATAGCTTGGATATTCATCCGTACCTGGGTTACCGATAATACTGGAAACAAACCACTGATCTTGCGGAGCGGAATATAAAAGATCAATGGAATCTTTTTCTAGATTAACAAAATATAAATTACTTTTACTAATTTCATTGCCTTTATTCCACTTAATTAATCTTTTTCCGTCAGGCAGTATTTTATAATCAAGATAAGAATAATTGGGTATATTTTCGGGGGAAGACAGTTTCTTAACTTCCAGGCTTGATAAATCTAGGCGGTATATTGTCTTTCGTCCCTGGTCATCACCGGAATTGAAACCAATCAAGTATAAGTATTTCCCATTTATTGGCGTAGAAAATACTTCAGTTGAATTACTATTCCAGTAATTATCACAACTTAGTTTTTGATTATTATTGCTAATAATAAATTGCACCCAGCTTGGTATAATAATTTCATTCTTATTTTTTACAAGGCGTATGTCTTTCATCTTTTCTATAAATTGAGCGCTTTTTTTAAAATATTCTGATTCTGATCCCCTAGTGAAACAACTCTTCTCAATTTGACTATAAATAGGCGACTGTTGAACGGGATATTCCTCCAAAGAATAATCTTTCGGATTTATTTCTGTGGATACATTGTCATTACCAGAAGATGCGGAAGACTGATTTAATTGGCTATTCTGATTTTCAGCATCTTGAATTGAGATGTCTCTATCTTTTTCATTAAAAACAAAATAACCTCCGCCGATTAAAATCAAGGCGATGATAATTATTGCTATTTTTAAAAATCCTTTTTGGTTAGGCATAAAATTTGGTTATTTAATAAAAAGTTTGACATCAATAATGGTTTTGCTATGCTGATTAAGTCAAACCTCTCCCTGCTTCGGCGGGGGGATTTTTTTATTTATTTTATAAATTGTTTAATCATTATTTACTCCCCACTTATCTTCCCTCCCAATGTTCTTAATTGCCTCAGCGCTTCCTTTGCTTCTTCTCCATTCGGGGGTTTGCCATGCCATTCATATTTAAATTCCATAAAGTCCACGCCTTTGCCCGGCACGGTATGCGCCAGTATGCAAACAGGCTTCTCATACACTGCCTTGGCTTTGTTTATGGCGTTGTAAATTTCCATAATATTATTGCCGTCTATATCTATCACGTGCCAACCAAAAGATTCATACTTCTCTCTCAAAGGCTCAAGCGGCATTATATCTTCAGTAAAGCCGTCTATCTGAATATTATTTCTATCTATTATTGCCGTAAGATTATCAAGCTTGTTTTTACCCGCCCACATTACCGCTTCCCAGATTTGACCGCAATCCTGCTCACCATCGCCCATAAGACAAATCACATGATTCTTTTTACCATCCATTCTTAGCGCGTAGGCCATTCCCGCCGCTTGCGACAAGCCGCTGCCAATCGGACCGGAACTCGTCTCCAGTCCCGGCAACACAAGCCTATGCGGATGACCCTGCAATCTTGCGCCAAATTTCCGCAAAGTTTTCAACTCTTCCACCAGAAAATATCCGGCGCGTGCCATCGCCGCGTAAAGCACCGGGCAGATATGACCGTTAGATAAAATTATCCTGTCTCGCTCTTCCCAGTCTGGATTTTTAGGGTCATTCTTTACCGCATCGGTATGATATAAAACAGTAAAGACATCGGCCATGCCAAGCGGCCCGGCCGAATGGCCGGATTTGGCTTCTAAAAGCATAGCGATAATATCCTGGCGAATAGTGTTCGCTGTCGCTTCCAATTTTTTTATTTGTTCATCAGATAACATTTTTTAATTTTTCTATTGATTCTTTAATGTCTTTCCCTGTATCAAATATGGCGCTGGCGGCAACAATTATATTTGCTCCGGACTCAATCGCCTTTGGAATAGTTTCCAAATTCATCCCTCCGTCAACTTCTATTATACATGATGAGCAGAATTTTCTCACCTCTTTGATTTTTTCAAAAGTACTCTCGTCCATTTTTTGCCCAGGTAATCCGGGTTTGACGGCCAGTATTTGGAAAAAATCCACTTTATCTTTATAAATTAGAGCTTTTTCCACCGAATCCTCCGGACTTATGGAAATACCGACTTCAATCCCGATTTCTTCGCATTTTTTGATAACAATATCAGGATCGCCAACAGCGCTTAGATGAAACAAAATTCTTTTCACTTCAGGTTTTAACCATTTGTCTATTTTATCCTCCAAGCCACTTATCATCAAATGTACTTCTAGATTTAAATTCAAACCGGAAATTTGCCTAATGTCTTCAGGATTATGCCACAAAATATTATCGGCAAAACTGCCGTCAGCCACGTCAATATGCGCCCAACCAGCATAGGGTTTGATTAACTCAAGCTTATTTTTTACTTCTTCAAAAGTTTCAGCGTTTATGGCGGGGATAATGATCATTAGAGAAAATTTTTAAGTGCTTCCACGTGCTTTATCAGCATGGCGGCATAGCCCCATTCGTTATCATACCAAGCGGAGATTTTTACCAAGTCGCCATCTACCACTCTGGTAAGATCAAGATCCGCGATAGAACCATACGGCTCTCCCAAAATATCGGTGGAAACCAATGACTCATCGGAGGTTTTCAAAATACCTTTCCATTCCGGCTGCTTTTCCGCTTCTCTTAAAATATTATTTATCTCATCACGAGTGGTTGGTTTTTCCGACACAAAGACGAAATCTATAATAGAACCGGACGCCACCGGCACTCGCAAAGCCGTGCCGTCAAACTTGCCTTTCATACCCGGTATGGCTTTGGCAGTAGCTATGGCCGCGCCGGTGGAAGACGGAATAATATTTACAGCGGCAGCTCTGCCTCTTAGGAAATTTTTATTAGGGCTGTCAGTCAGACTCTGAGTGGCGGTATAACCATGAGTGGTATTGAGCATGGCTTTCTTCACTCCCACGCTTTGCATCATGACGGCCAAAATCGGCGCCACGGCGTTGGTGGTGCAAGAAGCGTTTGACGTGATCTTACTTTTAGTAACAGCATCAATGCCAACATTCGGCGTAAAGGTGGCTGTTTCGCCTTCATCTTTGGCGGGAGCGGTAATCACCACCCTTTTGGCACCGGCGTCAAGATGCAGCTTAGCTTTATCGTAAGATTCAAACACGCCGGTTGCTTCCACCACCACGTCTACACCAAGTTCTTTCCACGGCAATTTAGCCGGATCTCTCTCGCTTAAGAAGCGAGCGCCGTGGATTTTCTCCGGCACTTTAAACTTGCCATATACACTATCTCTTTCAAGTAAATAAATAAGATTATCCTTATCTCCAAGATCATTTATAGCCACCACTTCAATATCAGGGTGGTCAAAAGATTGCCTATAAAACACACGACCTATCCTGCCAAAACCATTTATTGCGATTTTCATATTTTTATTATATCCAAGCAATTCTTATTTGGCAAAATTTTTGGATTTTTTCTTTCGCCAATCTTCTATCTTTTTATGATGACCGGATAAAAGAATCTTTGGTACTGAGTATTTTTTGCCGTTATGTTCAAAAATTTCCGGTTTGGTGTAGAGCGGATAACCAAGTCCTCTTCCCTCCTCCAAAGATTCGCTCTTACCCAAAACTCCCGGCACTTGCCTGGAAACGGTATCCGCTACAATCGCTGCCGGCAATTCTCCGCCGGTTAAGATATATGGTCCGATGGAAATTTCTTCAACTTTCAAAACTTTTTTTACTCTGGCATCCACGCCTTCGTACCGTCCGGCAATCATAATAATATCGTCATATTTCTTCGCCCAATCTATCGCCATCTTTTGAGTAAATTGTTTTCCGGCGGGAGAAAACATAATTATTTTTGACTTTTCCGGATTTAGGATTTTAGATTTTATTTTTAAGATTGCCTTAACAATAGGTTCAATTTTCATTACCATTCCAGGCCCGCCGCCGAAAGGCCTGTCGTCAACCTTATTAAAATCGCCCTTGCCGGCTTTTTCGGCAAAGTTTTTCAAATCTATAATATTTACTTTTATCAATTCTTTTTCCTTGGCGCGCCCTAAAATAGACGTGTCAAAATAACTTTTTATCGCCTCGGGGAAAATTGAAATAATATGAAAATTCATTTTATTGGATTAAATCAGTATGAGAAAAGCCGGCTTATTACGGCCGACTTTTCTTCAAAACTAGATGCTTAAGAAACTATATGTTCAAATCGTTCATCGCATCGTCAACGCTTCGCTGCGGTCTTGTGCTACCCTCCGGCTCTTCTATCTTAAGGTTTACTCTGGCATTATTCTTCATGCCCACTACCCTAAGAAGAGTCCTGATGGCTTTAGCAGTATTGCCGCTTCGTCCAATGATTTTACCCATATCAGCCGGATCTGTCTTGAGAGTCATAAGAACTCCCATTTCGTCAACCTTGCGGTCAACCGTCACGGCATCTGGGTTATCAACCAAAGCTTTGACAACGTACTCAAGAAATTCTTTATCTTTTTCTGCCATTTTCTTTTGGTTTATTCTGTTAATCATCCCCGCAAAAGCGGGAAATCGACCAATCCTGTAATCGCTTGTTATTATAATGATTTCTAATTTACGGTCAATTCTTGCGGATTACTGCGCCAGAATCGCTTCTTCTTTAGGAGTTTCCGCCGGAGCCGCCGCTTCGCCTTTCTCCGCTTCCGCGGCTACCGGAGTCGGCTGCTCGCCGCTTGATTGTTCCGTCTTCTTAGGAGCTTCTTCTTTGGCTTTTTCTACCTCTTTCTTTTTAGGTAAAACGTTTATTTTAGAGCCTTTTATTATACCCTTTTCCACTAATAGGTTGTTTACCGTACCGGACACTTGGGCGCCTTTTGTTATCCATTCTTTTATTTTTTCTCCCTCAAGCCTTGTTTCCCCTTTTTTGCTGCGTGGGTTATAAGAACCAAGATTCTCTATCACGGCGCCGCTTTGAGCGGCTTTTCTGGAGTCAGTTAAAACAACCCTGTAGCTCGGGTCGTGCTTCCTTCCCACTCGTTGTAATCTTATTTTTAACATGATGAAATACTAGCAGATATTGAAAAAAGTGTCAAAACATGTAGATTAACTGATATGAGTAAATATTTAATCACTACTTTCGGATGCCAGGCAAACATGGCCGATTCAGACAAGATAACGGCTATCTTCAACAAGGCAAATTACCAAAACGCCAAAGATGAAGATGAACTTTTGTCGGATAAAAACCCTTTTCTTATCTTCAATACTTGCTCGGTACGCCAAAAAGCGGAAGACAGAGTGTTTGGGTTAAACAAAAAACTCATTGAACTTAAAGATAAAAATCCAAACCTTAAAGTGGTTTTAACCGGCTGCATGATGCACTACAGTGAGAAAGAATTAAAAAACCGCCTCCCCCATTTTGACTACTTTGTAGATATGAAAAAAATTAAAAAACTTTCCGGATTGCTTCCTGAGACGCTCAAGCCAAAAGACGTTCAAACAAAAACCGATGTCAGCGCGCTTATCCCCATTTCAAACGGATGTAACAACTTTTGCACATATTGTGTTGTGCCGCTGGCAAGAGGCAGAGAAATATCAAAAGCGGTCATTGATATTTTAAAGGATGTCAGAAAGGCGGTTGCGGACGGCGCCAAAGATATTTGGCTTTTGGGTCAAACGGTGAATAGCTATCGCTACAATCTAAAATCTAAAGAAATAAAATTTCCAGAATTACTGCGTCTGGTTAACGCCATTCCTGGAGATTTCTGGATTCGCTTTGCTTCCCCTCACCCGAAAGACTTTTCCGATGAACTGATAAAGGCCATGGCTGGATGCGAGAAATTCGCCCACTATATAAATTTACCGATTCAATCCGGCAATAACGCCATCCTTAAAAAAATGGGCAGGCCGTACACAGTCGAACATTATAAAAAGCTGGTTAAAAAAATCCGCAAGGCCATGCCGGAAATTTCCCTCTCCACGGATATCATCGTTGGCTTCCCGGGAGAAACAAGAAAGCAGTTTGAAGACACTAAAAAAATATTTGAAGAGATAAGATTCAGTATGGCCTTTATCAGCGAATATTCTCCTCGCCCAAAAACGGCGGCGGCAAAATATTTCAAAGATGATGTATCTCACAAAGAAAAAGAGGGACGAAAAGACGAACTCAATGAAATATTAAAAAAGACAGCTTTAGAGAATAATCAAAAACTGATCGGCCAAACCGTAAAAGTCTTAAACGACCGCACGGAAGGCAACAAGCTGATAAAAATTACAAATGTTAGACATCCGATGTTTAACATTAAAAATGAATTCGTCATGGTAAAAATTCTAAAAGCAAAAACATGGAGTCTGGAAGGAAAATTATTGTAATACTTGGGCTACACTTACCACTTTGTAAGTTATCACTTAATTTAGCTGCTATTTCAACGTGTTTATTGGAACCCCAGATTTTCCTAATGCTTGATTGGTTAATATTGCCAATGGAATATTCCTTGCGAGACCATGGAGAACAAAGATAGACTTCGCCATCAGGGTCAACTCCTGCGGTATATTGCAAAGCGCATATCCAGCATCTTGTAGGAGAAAATATCATCAAAAAATTCAAAATTTTCTCTACACAACAAAATTTTTACACCAACTAACGCATCCGATTTTACCAAACTTTTTATCTTAATCGCCTCAATAATGTTATTTTCTACTTTGTAAAATTGTTCCCTGTATCCACAAATTTTTTTATAAAGTTTTGATGTATGAGCAACAACGCTTATATTAACATAAGCTAAATTACCAGATGCAAGGATTTTTTCAGCGACATCTTCGTCAAGCAGAACGCCATTCGTATGAAGACCAATCTTAAATGAAAGGTTTTTGCCAAGTATCAATCCATCGATAACCAGTCCTTTGTATGCCAAAGGATCTCCTCCGCCAGCGATCGTAACACCTTTCACATCAAGACAAGAAAGATCGTTAATCAATCTTATAAATTTTTTCGGTGCGATTTCATTTTTTTGAGCAATATTTTCTTTGTTTCTGTTATGATTGGAACAAAACAAACAATTCCTTACACAAAATGGCGTTGGGCACAAAGCTACTGATATTGGCGATAATTTCGTCTGCAACACTTCTTTTGAATAAGTTGAATAACCAAACAATCTCTCAGGCAAATGAAACAAGACCCTTCTTGAAGATAACTTCCGCCCTTCCTTCGATTGAACAAATGTTGTTACCGTATTTTCTAACATAAACAACTCCTTTCTTTACCATATATCACTCATATTAGATTTACCGCTAATAAATTCATCAATTCTGCGTTTTGTGGCGGGAGAAATTTTATCAGGCAGATTATTGAAGTTAAAAAATGCCGCCTCTTCTATTTCAAAACCGCTTTTAATGAGAGTTGATTCCGATGCGTCACATTGCAATAAAATTATGTGATCACTTTTATACTCAAAAAAATTTGAGTATACTCCAAAAATTTTAAACTTTTCAAGATTTATACCGCATTCCTCTTTCACCTCCCTTCTCGCGGCTTCAAAAAAACTTTCTCCGGTCTTAATTCCTCCACCTGGCAAATACCAAAATTTGTCATATCTGTTCTTAATTAAGAGAATTTTATTTTGGGAAACCACTAAAACTTTAACGCCAATCGTAACAGGTCTGAATATAAACCAGTAGATCTTTCTCCCCATTAAAACAATTCTAAACAAAGTGTTTAACATTTTTTTCTCCTTTCTATTTATCCCTCACATTATTATCTTACAATTTAACGTCTTAATTTTAAAGTTACTGGATTTTTTCTGAAAAAAGAATATATTATTAACTAACTTATGTCAAGGAAAATTATTGTAATACTTGGGCCGACGGCGAGCGGGAAAAGCGCGCTGGCGGTAAAAATTGCCAAAAAAATTGGTGGCGAGATTATTTCGGCTGATTCCAGACAAGTGTATAGAGGACTGGATATCGGATCCGGCAAGATTACAAAAAAAGAAATGGGCGGTATTCCGCATCACTGCATTGATATAGTCTCGCCTAAAAAAATATATACTGTCGTGGATTTTAAAAAACGCGCCGATAAGGCCATTGAAAAAATTTTTGCTAAAAACAAAACACCGATTATTGTCGGCGGAACAGGATTATACATACAAGCCGTCGCGGACAATATTGTCTTACCGGAAGTAAAGCCGGATTGGAAACTCCGCAAGCAATTGGAGAAAAAGACGACCGAAGAGATGTTTAGAATGCTCAAAAAGCTTGATTCGCGAAGAGCGGAAAATATTGACGCCAAAAATCCTCGCCGACTTATCCGCGCCATAGAGATAGCCAAAAAGCTTGGCAAAGTGCCAAGCTTGAATCTGTCAATGCCAATGTCAAGGTTGAACCTTGACATTGGGCGGATTGGGATAAAATTACCAGATAACGTTTTAAGTAAAAACATAGAAAAAAGAATCAAAAAAATGCTAAAAGACGGACTGGTCGCCGAAACTAAAAAATTGAAAGAGTCCGGCTTGTCGTGGAAAAGAATTTACGAATTCGGTTTTGAATACAAATATCCGGCAATGTTTTTGCAAGGCAAAATAGATAAAAAAGAAATGCTTGCCAAAATGCTTATTGAAAATCGACAATACGCCAAACGACAGATGACGTGGTTTAAGAGAGATAAAAGAATCAAATGGATTTCAAAAAAAGAACAGGCTGAGAAAATGATAAAAAATTAGCAAATTTATTTTTTGCGGTGTTTTACGGAACGGGAATGGAAGCAGGCGAGCATATATTTAACTTCTGCCGTAATTTAATCATATACTGCTCTTCACAATCATATTCCAAACGAGAAAGCACCATCTGAATTGACTTGTACGATCCGCTTGGCAAAGAAGAAACATACTTGTATTTTTTATATTTAGGTTCCCATAAATCGACCAACAAATTATTCAAAGCTATATATAAGTTTTGTAAAATAAAATCGGATCGTTCTGATTTTAATTTGCTTTGTTTATAATCAGGACAACGAATATGAACCGTAAGCGGTCCGAGTTCATTTCCCAGCATCCGAACAGCCGCATATCTGATATTTCCTTTTTCGTGCTGGAGCAAATGAAACAGCCACGGAAATAAAAAATCCGGCCTGCTTTCTTTGTCATGCAAAAAATATAAAACTGACACAGCCATGACAAAATTTTCTTGCCGCCATTCTTCCGCAATTTTTACATACTCATCAGGAGCGTTTTCTATTATTTTTTTAATGTCATCATATTTCCCGCCATTGTGCGAGCTATATAAAAGCTTCCTTACCTCTCTCGCCACCTTTCGGCTATCCTCCTTATCTCCGGTTAAAATAACCTTAAAAAGCTCAGTAAATGTTTTTGTGGCGGTTGTTTTGTTTGTTTTCATAATCAGTTTTTAAATGAGTAAAAATTCCTTCCCCTCACACCCTACCTTTTTGCCCGCCTGCTTGGGCTTCGCCCCCAAAACTTTTCGGCGGGACGGCGGGACTAAGAAACTAAATTCTTTTCCAATATTTCAAAATGCTTTGGGTCTGATTCTTTCACAATATTCAACAAAATCTTGATTGCGTCTTTGCTTTCGCTTTTGTCTTTATGCTCGATTGTGCTTGTCGGGTCGGAATTATGAGAAAATTCATTGACCAGCTTGTACGCCTTGCCAGCGTCCACGGTGCTGATTTTCTCATCTGGATCATTGATATTTTTGACTAAAACTTCCATTTTAGACTTTTGATCACCTGTTGTTGGTATCTTAAAATCTGCAAAAATATCAAAATATCTTCTCGCCATATTGCCAATCGTATAAAAATCTTCGTATTGCGTATCTTGTTTTTCTGAAAATTCTTTGAGCTTGGCAAACAAGAAATGGTATTCGGATTTATAGTTTCGTAATGTCTTATCAAGCGCAACAATTTTCGCTTTTCTCACATCTGATTCAGTAAAGTTTTCGACCATAAAAAACTCACAAGGAATTGGTTTTTCTGTCTTATTTTCTAATTTTAGTTTTTCGTTGTCTCTTTTCGTTGAATTATTTTTATTGATAAACCATTCTTTGACCAAGTTGAAAAGCTGAAAATTATGTGTAGAAATAAACAATTGTCCTACTTCTTTGAAATGTGTGTTTATCATTGAAAAACAGTGATAAATGAAATTTGAATCAAAGCTAGATATTGGATCGTCAATAAAAATAATTCCTTTTGATTTATCAAAATCACCTTCGCCAACATTAACAACAAAATACGAAAAAGCGATTGCTGTTTTCTCTCCTTCGCTCAAATTTTTTGCTGGTTTCCCGTCCCTTTTTATTGTATAGCCCTTGTTATCTCCGTCCAATGCAAGTTCAATTTCTTTTCTGCCAAAAAATTCTTCCAAATGTTTATTGATGGCTATAATTGCTTTGCCTATATTTGAAGTCTGTTTTTCAAGTTCTGCAATGTCAGAATTATTTTTATTGATCGCGCCAAGGGCTTCATTTTCGTTTTTCAATGCTTCCGCCAAGTCAGTTCCCATTTTTTTATAATCCTGCCCAGACAACGCAACAGCAATTGAATGTAGCTCGAGCTTCTCTCTTGAGCTTATTACTTCTGTATTATGATTTTTTGCTCGTAGATTATGCTTTGAAATGATTTCATTAAGCTCATCAATAATTTTGTTTAATAAAACGATATAATCTTCGGGGGCATTAACCATTTCTGGAATATCAGGGTTAAAAGGATTCTTATATTTTTGTTCCAACCACATCTCCGAGTTCCAAAGCCAATCATTTTGTTTTTTAACAATTTCATTATATCTTTTTGCCGTGGCTTCAAAATCATTTCTTAAGTCAGAATATAATTCAACATTCTTTTCAGGAATATTTGTTAATTTTTCTTTTTTGAAATCATTAATAAGAAATTCAATTGAGCTTTGTAGATCTTCATAATCTTTACTGAAATGTTTTGCCAGTGAATCAAAAAGTTCGCTGTCTAAATCATTTTCGCAAAAAAGACATTTTTTAAATTGATTTTTAGTCTTATGAATATCAAATCCTTGCTTGACCCAATTATTTAATTCTTCATCAAGTCCACCGTCAACATCTTCAGGATCTTTTAATCTTTGAAGTAATTCTGAAACAACTTTTTTATCAAGTAGCGACTTTACTCGCGTAAAAAGAAAACTAAAATTAACAAGCGGCAATTTTGAAATGACAATTTGATCTTTTTCTGCTTCACTTCTGCTTATTGATTCATGCTTTTTCTTATCTTCGTCAGATAAAATTTTGTCGGTAAACTTATCAACACCAACAGTATTGATTTTGTTTTCTGCTTTTGTCTTGTTGTATGACTTGTCAAAAAGAATATTCGCAATTTCTCGACCTAAACCAGTTAGAAAAGTATTTTTTGTTTCTTCTTTTGCTGACTTGTCTTTTTTTGCCTGTTCGTATGTTTTGCCAATAGTGATTTTATCCAGCTTTAATTGCTCAAGCTGTTTTTTGCTCTCAATATCTTCTTCACTTACATAAATAATTGGGTTGCATGAATCAGTAGGATCAAAGGAAATATTTTCATCAATAAAATCTTGATTGAAAACTTTAATTGGCAAAATATTGGTGGCTACATCTGTATTTTTTACAGTTGTGTTGTCATCTGTTTTTATTTCAAATTCTCCATCATTTTCAAAATTACCGCTTCCATCAAAAATCGCGGGGTATTGTCTAAATTTATCCTTGTCATAAGTACATTTTTTCTCACAACTTGCAAAAACGCGGGAAATGGTTGTTTTTCCGCTTCTATTCCAGCCATAGATCAAATTGAATCTTTTGAAATCAGAAAGCTCTGTTTTCCAAGAAAAATCATGAAATATGCCAAAGTCTTTGAGTTTTGAGATTTTATTAATCATGGCTATAGGACTTCAAAAATAACTTCTTTTATATTTTCTTCCGACTCCTCAATCTTTGCTTTCATTTCCGCGATTTTCTTTTGTTCAGCAACAATTTTATTTCCAAAATCATTCTGTTTCTCGATTGTGACATAATCAATCAAGTAGTTTGAAAATTCAGTTTTGTTAATAGCTAATTTTGAAACGCCTTTTGCCAAATCAGCAACAATTTGTTCCCTGATAGCATTAAAGTAAGCATGATAAAAAGAAAGATTTACTGGATATTTTGAATCTTTTTTTGGCGTTAATATAAAACAGAGATCACTCGCAATGAATTTTCCATTTACATAATGAGTTCGTCCTAAAGAACCCGCCGCACCAAAAGCAAAAATCAAAGCTTCACAGTCGTGAGTATACGAATTATGAGTACTCCATTCTTGGGCGGCAGTAATAAAATCAAATTCGCCTTCGGTCTTTTTTGTGCTTTGTAATGTTCCTTTTTGTATATCAAACAAATCTGAAATTTCCACCGACTCGTTCCCGTTTTCTCGATTTGAAATCAAATATTTATTTACAAACAAACTGAATTTTTTATTTAACTGAATTTTAGGAACAACGATAAAATCAATTTTGCTACTTAATTCTTTTTTCCCGCTCTTAAAATCCTCAATTAATTTTACTACTTCGGGAAGGTCATTTTGCTCAATTTTGCGCCTCTGCTCTCCCTTTTCGTATCCGTCATTATTTATTTTAATAAAAACTATGTCTTTTGATTTTTTCGCAAATTCTTTGTCAAAAAACAATACACTTGTTTTTGCCCCAGCATACGGCTTAAAAACTGTGTTATGAAGTGAAACAACTGCATACAAACCATTTTCTATGGCTAATTCTCTCAATTTTGCATACAAATTCGACGGGTTAGCCACTATTCCGTCAGGCACAACAACGCCAGCCTTTCCGTTAATGTTCAGATGTTCAATAATGTAATCAACAAAAAGCGCTTCGGCTTTTTTACACTGAATCGTAAAGCGTTTATGCGGACTAATTCCACCTTTTGGTGTCATAAACGGCGGATTGGCGAGAATTACATCAAAAGTTTCGTCCCAACGCTTTTCACTTGAAAGAGTATCATACACATGAATTTTCGGATCAGGCGAACCGTGCAAATACATATTTACAAGAGACAGCTTCACCATCTCATCAGAAATATCATAGCCGGTTAAATTATTCATCAATCTATTTTTATCATCGGGCGTAAGTCGTGTCTCGTTTTTTGTCAGCTTGCCTGTTTTATTATCTTTTCCGTCATTATTTTTGACAATATGTTTGTAGGCGGAAATCAAAAATCCAGCCGTTCCGCAAGCGGGGTCAAGAATTGTTTCATTTTTCTTCGGATCAACAACTTCAACAATAAAATCAATGATATGGCGTGGCGTGCGGAATTGCCCCGCGTCGCCTTGGCTTCCGAGAATGGAAAGCAAATATTCAAAAGCGTTACCTAAATTTTCGCTGTGTTCATAATTAAATTCATTGATCTCTTTCAAAAAAAGTGAAAGCGTTCGTGCGTCATTGTATGGCAAAAAAGCACCTTTGAAAATGTTTCGAAACAATTGAGGAATATGCGGATTTTTTGGCATATTCGTAATTGCCTGAACATAGAGGTCAAGCCGTTCTTGCCCTGAAAGTTTGTTGTCCAAAATTTTCGTCCACGAAAACTTTTTCCAATCATCAACGAAAAATTGAGTTTTCAATCCAACTTCTTCGTTTTCCTTATCCATATCATCCATAAACTTATAGATAAGAGCAGTTGTGATTTGCTCAACTTGTGCTTTTGGATCGGGAACTTTACCGACAAGAATTTGCCGGGCGGAGTCTAGTTTTCGTTTTGTAGTTTGATCAAGCATAGTTATTTTTTATTATCTTTCAAAAATTTTTTCACAACACGATCAAAGTCGGATTCAAATAACTTATCTTGAACCGGACGGTATTTTTCAAACTCGCTTTCAGCGAAAACTTTCGCCATATCTGCCGTTATTTTACCGGCATTGTCAAGAATTTTCTCATTATTGAATTTCAAAAAAGTATTTAGTTTTCCCGACCAATCCGCCATTGTAATCGGGATACATTTTTCTGCCTGATTTTCCGCATAATCCAAATACATCGTTACAATTCTGTTCAAAAATTTTATCTCTTTTTCATTTAAATAATTTTTAGCAATCACAACATCTGACTTTAAAATTTTTCCATTCGGAGATTTTTTCCAAGAGGTCAACCCCATATAATCTTTTTTATGGTTCGCGCGATCTGTAATCAGTTCCGCTGCTGTGCGCCCGTGTGTGGCAAAATGCAGTTTATTTTGGACTGTGGCAAAAAAATCTTTGGTAGTAGGTGAATTAAGATCATAATCAAGCGCAGTCGCATAAATATCAGTAATTTGTTGATAAAAATTTCGTTCACTTTCTCTGATGTCGCGAATTTCAAGGATTAAATCTTTAAAATATTGTTTGCTTAAAAAAGCGCCATTTTTTAAGCGCACATCATCCAAAACATAGCCACGGATAGCAAAATCCTTCAAAACTTGATTCGCCCAGCGTCTAAAATTAGTCGCTCTTTCAGAGTTAACACGAAAACCAATAGCAATAATTCCTTCCAAATTATAGTGTTCGATATTTCTTGAAACTTCTCTATTGCCTTCTTTTTGAACTATTCGAAAATTTCGAATAGTTGATTCTGGCGATAACTCACTTGCTTGAAAAATTTCTTTTAAATGATAATTTATCGTATTAACTTCAACATTAAAAAGTTTGGCAATGAGTTTTTGAGTAAGCCATACATTTTCATCTTCTACTCGCACCTCAATACCATCCTCTCCTGCTTGCGAAGTAAAGATCAAAAATTCTGCCGTACTATTTCTGATTATTAGTTTTTTATCATCTTTTTTCATAATATTATTGGTTACCTCATATAAACATTAACAGGAACATAATCTTTGACATATGTAGGAACGGTTTCCCGCCAACCATTTAATTGCTTGTATTCCGCCATAGTAAAGCCGGCATATTCTCTAGGAAATCTTTTATTATTTATCTCATTGCGGAAATATTCATTGGAAACATACGCTTTCAGATAATTTTTGATATGCGGGACATATTTGCTTTCGGGTTTGTAGATTGAAATAAACTTTTCGCATTCTTTTCAAGATTCAAGAATAATTTCGGTTTGTCTTCGTATTTATCCAGCATTATCTGCACCGCCTTTTCCCATTGCTCGTTTAGAACGGCAGTTTTTACTTCAGGATCATTTTGTAATTCCTCGCGGGCTTTTTCAAAAAGTTTGCGATCAACTTTCATTCCCTCAATTCCAACGGGTGTTTCGGTGAGAGATTTCACTTTGTCGGGATTGAAAACTTCTATTTCATCAATATCAACGCCAACTGGTCCTTCTCCGCCAGCTCCTTTTTGTTTGATTGGCAATTGCAAAACTTCATCATAATCAAATTTTTCTTCAAAATATTCGCAGTTAGCGAAGAAGTCGAAGAATTTGAAATGATCTTTTGTTGCTTTGTGTTTTTCGCCGTATTCGCCGGTATATTCAAAAGTGAATTTTCTTGTTCCTCGTCCTTTGATTTGGATAAAGTCAGTCGGCGAAAAGACGGGGCGCATAAGCGCAAGATTTAAAATATCTTGGCAATCATAACCCGTTGTCATCATTCCGACAGTTACGCAAATTCTCGTTTTGCTTGATTTGTATCCTTCCAGAAATTTGGTGTGTCCGTTAAGAATATTATTTGCAAAATTGATCGTGAATTGCTGGCTATCGGTAATGTTTGACGTTATTTGCACGGCAAAATCGGAATTGTATTTGTCAGGCCAAAGCTGGCTCGCCATTTGATTGAGTGTTTGAGTAATTTTTGAAGCGTGCTTTTGGCTTACACAAAATATAATACTTTTGCCAACCTCTCCGCTTATTGGGTCTTTCAAGATATTCTCCAAAAATGTTTGGCAAAAGACGCGATTTGTCTTTTCGGAAAAGAATTTCTTTTCGAAATCTTTTTGGAAAAATGTTTCTTCGCTTTCACCACCTTCTTCATCGGGAATCATAACCGCATAACCTTTTTCTGAAAGCAGTTCTGTTGTGATATCGGTTCGCGCGTCTGAAACAATAGGATTGATCAAAAATCCTTCGCGCACGCCGTCAAGCAAACTAAAGCGGAAAGTCGACTCGCCATTTTTACAGCCAAAAGTGGTGTAAGTGTCAAGTAATTGCCGTCTTTCCCAAGCTCGCGGATCTTTTTGTGAAAATTTTTGCGGATCAACATTTTTCAAATAATCTTTTGGAGTTGCGGTTAAGCCCAATTTGTAGCCGATAAAATATTCAAAAACTGCGCGCGAGTTTCCGCCGATTGCTCGATGTGATTCATCGGCAATAACTAAATCAAAATCAGTCGGTGAAAATAGTTTTTTGTATTTATCTTGCGATGAAAGACTTTGAACTGTCGTGATGACCACTTCCGCTTTTTTCCAGTCATCGCGATTTTGCTTGTAAATAACAGAGGAAAAATCGTTGCTCAAATAGCGGACAAAGTTTTTATGCGCTTGATCTTCTAATTCCAAACGATCAACCAAAAACAAAATTCTTTTTGCATTTCCCGTTCTTAAAAATAATTTGATGATTGCGGCGGAAATAAGCGTTTTTCCTGTTCCCGTTGCCATTTCAAAAAGAAAACGATCATTTCCAGCTTTGGCGGATTTCTGCAAAGCGTGAACCGCTTTGAGTTGATATGGGCGTAAAATTCGCAAATTTTCGTCCCAAAGATATTGTTCTCGTGTTTCTTTATTGAGATAGAGAGGATCATCTTTGAAGTTTGGATTTTGCGTAAATGCAATATAATCTTCTTTGACTTCTTCATCTGCTAAACGCTGATTGTTGGGCTTGAAATCCTGTCTGTGCTTCAAGGATTCTTGCGTTGGAAATTCTGTGATAATTTCAGGATCGCCCCGTTCCAAATCCCAAAAATAATGAAGATTGCCGTTTGAGAGAATAACAAAGCGGACATTTTCGGTATGGGCGTATTTTCTCGCTTGTTCTTTTCCGTCAAGTGGATTTTTATCTTCTTTTTTGGCTTCCAAAATAACGAGCGGGAAACTTTTTTCATCAAGCAATAAAAAATCAATAAATCCGTTTTTTGCAGATTCAAAATCCTCGCCAAAAGCGTCAATGTCCTTTTGCGTAAGTTTTACATTCGGCTCAAGCGAAATATTTGCTTGCCCTTTTTCATTATCAAAAAATCGCCAGCCAGCAAGTTCCAACAGTTTGTTTATTTTTATTCGTGCTTTTGCTTCTTTAGAATTTGCCATAAATTTATTTTTTGATCACCTTATAGTCTTCCTCTTTGCCACCAACCCGGACGTAATCCTTGCCACACGGGTACTTCTTGGTTTCTAACTCGCTTCGCTCATAAGAAACCAAAGTCGCGCATCCATCAACCCAGATTTTCTTGCATTTGCAGTAAGTGAATTTTTTATGGGTATTCCAAAAAATCTCATCTCCACAATGAGTGCATTTGTAGTAAGTTTCCTCTTTAGTTTTGTTGGCGATTTCCTTTGACATAAATTTATTTCAATAAGTCATCAAGTTCACACGAAAGCAGAGCCGATTTATTCAAAACGACCTGCTCTTTCTGGTTAAGATTATCGGCTGTAGTCCGAATGACCTTGGTAGTAATGGCATCGCCAAGCATGATATTATTCACTTTTTTAAAATAGGATGCGTTTTTTGTAAAAAATAACGCCAGAAACTGTTTGATTTGATCATTTAGTT
>Ga0075924_109_pt1 | contig 31964 bp, 27 predicted proteins | sample RifGroA2_FD_67904 | JGI IMG/M metagenome (GOLD analysis project Ga0075924, IMG submission 67904) | Parcubacteria bacterium GW2011_GWA2_40_143 | reverse complement strand
AAGATCCTCTCTCATTTTCTCAAAGTCTTCCAACGATAAAATAACAAAAGGCTCCTTTCCTATTTTTTGAGGCTTTATTTTGTTTAATTTTTCAATCAATATATTCATATTTACCATATTACAGCAAATCTTTCTGACTATCAATCTTTGTGGACTTTTTATAACTTTTAATTTAACCGAAGCCTACTTACCGGAGAAAGGAATTTTTGTTTTCCAAAAATCATCTTTCTCTAGATACAGCCACAAAATCAATTCGTATGTTTTTTCAAAAATTTTTAAATCTTTAAGCACATTAAAAATAGTTTTTTATAAAATTATTAGATTTTCAGATACCAAATTTCAGATTTCTACAGAACTACCGGGAACAGCGGAAACCGATGTACGTGTCCGCGTTGGAGGGGGCATCGCCCAAGTACAGCGCGAAAACCCCGCCACCCGCGCCACTGAGCCAGCGGCCGCCGCGGAGGAATCCGCGCTGGCCGGCGGAGGTACCTCCGTAATACTGGCCTATGCCATTGGCGGATGACCAAGAAGGATTTTGGGGACGGGCGTAATTAAGAGTTATATAATTAGTGATGGCGCTGAAATCCTGCCAAGCGTCCGTGGCAGACGCCGGTTTCTCCGCCGTCCCGTTCACATAGGCGTCCGTCCATTCAAAGACATTGCCGGCGATGTCCCAGATGACATTGCCGTTGGAGAGGATATGAGTGCGGAGCTGGGCTTTGTTGGCGGCGCCGGAAGAATAGCCGGTGGTCGCCCAGGCTTGGCTGGTGCCATAAAAACCTTTGTCGGTATCATCTCCTCCGTAAGAGCCGTCGCCTTGGATTTCGCAGGAGGAGGCGGAGTAAGCGTTGGCGGCGTTTTCCATCGTGGCGGAAAGGTTGCAGCCGGAGACGACGGGGTCGGAAGCGGAAGTGGCGGCGAGAGCGGAAGCGGGAGCGTTGTCGGAGTGCCCGGTGGCGAGCTGAAGTCCGGCGTCATCGTCCATATCGTTTATCGGCGTTTGGGCGATGTTTTCGGCAATGGTCATCCATTCCGATTCGGAGATGAGGTGGTAGCCAAGTCCTATGGCTTCGCATTTTGTTATAGAGGTAGGCTGGTCTATAGAGACATACGGACCGCCGGTGGCGGTGGAGACGGCGTTGCCCGAACCGTCGTTTTTGGCTTCGTATTTCATAACGCAGAAGCCGGGCAGAGTGCCGAATTTGGCGGAGCCGGGCACCCAAATGTAGCCGGTGGCGCAGGTGCGGTTGTAACTTCCGCCGATTTCTATGTTGTTTTCCACAGTGAGATTGCCGTTGCCGGAATTGAGGGCGGTGGTCTGGCAAGCGTCTCCGGCGCAGACTTTGAGATTGTCGTCGGGTATGGTGATAGTGGAACCGGACGGAGTGAAGGTGAGATTACCGGAAGCGTCCACTGTCAATTGAGTGTAGTTGGTGTCCGCTTGAGCGATAGTCATCTGCGCTCCGGACGAACCCTTGAGAGAAAGGAGCGACCAAGGCGAAGTGGTGCCGATACCAATATTGCCAGATGTTTTAATAATAAACTCTGGCGCTGCTGGATTGACTACTTGAGCAATTATAAAATCATCTACAAGTGCCCCCGCATTATCCATCCCAAGCCACCATTTTCTAGAAGCTGTATCAAAAAATTCAAGTCTCATTGCCCTACCATATTGACTATGAGCTGAAAATTTAATTTCTGAACCTCCCGATTTAAGTAAAAGACCAGCCTCATTAGCCCTCACTATTTGGAAGGCATTACTCGGCGTCGTCGTCCCCACCCCCACATTCCCATTCTGCAAGACAGTGAGTCCCGATGAGCCGGCAACAGACATACCGCCAGCAAAAGTAGAGGTGGCGGTGGTGCTAGTGGCGGTGAAGTAAGAGGAGACTGTTTCCCCCACTATGCTGAGTTTGGCGTAAGGCGAAGTGGTGCCGATGCCGACGTTGCCGGTGGTGTCTATAGCTAAGCGCACATTTGTTCCTATTGTTGGCCCCGCTTGCAAAAAAAGCTTGCCGCTGCTGCTCTGATATCCCATGGTATAATCATTGCTATTCCCAAATCCAAGTAGCTTGTTACTGTTGATATTTAAAAAACTACCCAGTAGATATGTTTCTCTATTGAGATTAATTTGCGCTGTGGAGTCGATGGAAAACTCGCCTGCTGCTCCAACATAAATATTTCCGTATTGCGTTGATTTATCATCATACCCATATATTCTCAAACCCTTGTAATCTGCATCTTGTGCGATAGTTAACATCGCCCCCGAATTTGGTACCCCACCTATACCTACGTCGCCATTCTGCAAAACCGTTAATCCCGCTGTCCCAGCGACAGACATTCCGCCGGCAAAGGTGGATGTCGCTGTCGTGCTAGTGGCGGTGAAGTAGGAAGAGACTGTTTCGCCGACTACCGATAATTTGGCGTAAGGGGAAGTGGTGCCGATACCGATGTTGCCGGCGGATAATGTTGTCCCTGTGCCGGTGATGCCGGTGCCGAAAATTAAGTTGCCGATGTTGAGCTGGCCGGAAGCGGTGGAGGAAGGCAAGCCGATGTTGTTGCCGATGAGGATGTTCTGGGAACCGGTGGTGAGGTTGTTCACGCCCGTGCTGGAAGTGGCGGTGCCAAGTATTATGTTGTTAGAACCGGTAGTAACGCCATACCCGGCTCGATAGCCCAGCAGGGTGTTGTAGTCGGAAGCGTTGCCGGCGGAGTAGCCAGATTGATAGCCGAGGTAAACTCCGCCTTGGTTGGAGTAGATGGATGGGCCAAAAGCAGTTCTGTAGCCTATGGCGGTGGTAGAGGTGGCAGAACTATTGTTATATAGAACAGCGTCTCCAACTGCGGCGTTATAAGAACCCGTGGTATTTCTTTCAAGAGTGCTAAGACCTAAACCGGTATTTCTTTCGGCTGTGGTTTGGCTCATCATGGCACCGTCTCCAACTGCGGTGTTATAGGTTCCTGTGGTATTAGAATAAAGAGCCATATGCCCAAAGGCGACATTGACCGCTCCTGTGGTATTAGAATAAAGAGCACTATGCCCAAAGGCGTCATTGACATTTCCTGTGGTATTAGAATAAAGAGCACCGGCACCAACCGCAGTATTTTGATTACCTCTGGTGTTGTTTTTAAGCGCTTTATACCCCACCGCCGTGCTGGAACCTACATTTGAAATAGTTCCGTCTCCCAAAAGAGCTTGGTAACCAAGAGCGGTGTTGTAGTCGGTAGAAGTAGCATTTCCCAAAGCTTGATAACCTACTCCCGTGTTGCCAAGTCCTCCGTTAGCATCAATGTTTGTCGCTGATTGATACCCTATCGTCAAGTTGCCAGCGTCTGTAGTGGAAGAAGTCAAGAACCTCTGACCATTTTGGAACCAGTTGGAAGTTGAGCCGATGTTGATATCCCCCGCAAAAGTAGATGTGGCGGTGGTGGATGTGGCGGTGAAGTAAGCGACTGTGGGCGAAGTGGAGGCGGAAAGTGTTGTGCCGTCCGAATGAAGCCAGCCTTGACCGAAGGAAGTTTGGCCGGTGCCGCCTCTGGCGACAGTCAATGTGCCGGTAGTATCGGTAATGGCTCGATTGGTGATTTGAGTAAGGTTGGTCAGAGTGATGGTATCGTCTATATAAGTGTCGCCGATTAAGCTGCCATTCCAAGTTCCCGACGATACCGTGCCCAAGTAGGAATTGCCGGAAATGGTGAGAGCGGTGGAGGAGGCGTAGAGGAAAGTGGAAGCGGTGGTGGTGGAGGTGGCAGTGAAATAAGAAGAAACGGTTTCGCCGACCACTGACAATTTGGCGTAAGGCGAAGTCGTCCCTATGCCTACGTTGCCTCCGCCTGGGTTCAACACCAAATTACCATATTGAGTATTGCCCACCATGAAAGGTTGAATCTGGAAATATGTAGAACCCGATGTAGCACCCAGCCCCATATACATGCCACTGCCAGCAGAACCACCAACATAATCATTATTCCATATCTGAAAAGCTGTATTTACTCCCGACGGATTTTTTACTGTTAACGGAGAACCCGGCGCCGTCGTCCCAATCCCGACATTGCCGAGTTCATCTATTCTCATTCTCTCGGTAGTAACGCCGCTTGATGCGGAGGTATAAAAAGCAAGTTGCCCTTTTCTATCATTAATAGTGGCATTAGCCTTAAGACCCTTAATCGCGGCATACTGTTCATACGCGCCTGTATCATACTCACCAGCAAAACTTATCCCCGCTCCAACACCAGCAGCATAAGCGGTTGTATCATAAAGCACAATGTTAAGATCATCTGCTGACGTTGCCGCATAATCTACTCTTTCTGCTCCAACTACGTGTAACTTCTTCCCTGGTGCCGTTGTCCCGATACCAACGTTGCCGGTATTGTCTATGGCCAATCTAACATTTGTTCCTAATATCGCTCCATCTTGAATAAACAACTTATCGCTGCTGCTCTGATATCCAACGCTATAATCATTACCATTTCCAAATCCAATTTGATTGTTATTTTGAATATTAATAAAGCTGCCAAACAAATATACTTCTTCTAGAATATTAATTTGATTCGTGGAATCAATGTTTAATTCTCCTGTTGTTCCAATATTTATATCTCCGTATTTCCCTGATTGATCATCATATCCATAAATTCTCAAACCATTGCTATCTGCGCTTTGCGCAATGCTTAATTTCGTAGCCGGCGTCGTCGTCCCGATGCCGACGTTGCCCGAACTGTTCCAGATTCCGCTTCCGGGAAAGTAGGCGTTGCCTGTAACGGTTAAGCCTGTGGTGGTGGCGTTGGTTAAACCTAAGAGAGTAGTTAAATTCGGCAAAGTTGTTGTGGCGGACAATCTTGTGTCAAACCTGTTGTTGGTCCAGAAAAGATTAGAACCTTCGGTGAGGTCGGTGGTGTTGATGCCTAATGTTGAAGTGGCGACAAGAGCGTAGCCGGAACCTGTTCCTCTCAAGATTTGGCCGAAGGACGGAGCAACGGTCAAACCTGTGCCACCGTACTCATAACCGACGGAAGTGGTGGCGGAGACCAAACCATTGTTGGCTTGAAGCGGTCCGTTAAGCGAGCCGAGGTAAGCGGAACCGGAAACGGTCAGAGCGGTGGTACTCGCGTAAGGGAAAGTGGAAGCGGTGGAAGTGGTGGCGGTGAAGTAAGAGGAAACTGTCTCTCCTACTACCGACAGTTTAGCGTAAGGCGTCGTCGTCCCGATGCCGACGTTGCCTGTGTGTTTTATGCTCAACAATTCACTCGACATGCCATCGTTGTTTATGTAAAAGCCGATGCGTGGGTTAAGAACCGCTGGCGTTGCTTGAGTATTAGTCAATCTCATATAACCGCCATAGCTGCCACTTCCAGGAGTAGGTGATAACAAAATTTGAACAGCGTCGTTAACTTGCCTTGAGTAGTTATTTGCAACAATCAAGCCTGTTGTTGCACCAGAGCTATCAGCCGCACCAGTTTGCAATTCCAATTTCGCCCCCGGATTAGTCGTCCCGATGCCGACGTTGCCCGTGCTCGTATCCACATATAACTGATTGGTATTCACCGCCAAATCGCCCGCCCCCGAAAGATTAACATTCAAGTTTTGACCGGCTGTTGGCGTGAGAGCAAGCGAACCGCCCGCTCCAGTTCCAGCCAAAGTCAGACCGCCAGTGGAACCGACTGTTCCAGACCAATAGTTTGAAGCATCATAACCAAGACGCAGTTGTTCCGTAGTGGAGAGTGTGTGCAATTTCGCTCCCGGCGTCGTCGTCCCGATGCCGACGTTATCACTAGGAAAATTAACACTGTTACCCCCGGACGCACGAATATTCAAGTTTCCAGTTAAAGAATCAATTAGTGATGCACCATCGGTATAGATATAAAACTCAAGAGCATTTTCGCCTGTTGAACTTCTTCTAATTTCCATATTACCATTTAAATATATATTGCCATTAACATCTAATTTTGCTCCCGGCGTCGTCGTCCCTATCCCTACATTACCTGAACTGTTCCAGATTCCGCTTCCGGGAAAGTAGGCGTTGCCTGTAACGGTTAAGCCTGTGGTGGTGGCGTTGGTTAAACCTAAAAGGGTAGTTAAATTCGGCAAAGTTGTTGTCGCAGATAATCTGTTGTCAAAAAGAGTGTTGCTCCAGTATTTGTTGGTGGAGCCTTGAGCCAGAGCGTGAAGTTGGTGAGATTGTTGGCATTGGAATAGTAACTGCCTTCTTGACCGTCCAAGGTGCCAGTCCAATCGCCGGATTTGGTGAGGTAAGCGTCGCCGATAGTCGTGCCGTTCCAAACACCGCCGATGATGGTGCCGAGATTAGAGTTGGTGGTGACTCTTAAATATGGGAAGGTGGAAGTGGCGGTGGTGCTAGTGGCGGTGAAGTAAGAGGAGACGGTTTCCCCCACTATGCTGAGTTTGGCGTAAGGCGAGGTGGTGCCGATGCCAACGTTGCCCTCAATGATAGCGCCATTCGTGGGTGCGACAGCAGAGGTGGAAAAATATCCGGCTCCGATCGATAATCCTCCTGAAACATTAAGCTTATTGGGATTTCCTCCGGCCGGATATCCGGCGCCGATCGCGACGCTATTGCCTGTACTATTGAGCATGAGGACGCCGTTGGTTGCGGTAATATGTTGCTGTCCGACTCCGCTCGTCAGAGTCAAGTAGTGGGCAGAGTTGTTCGAATTAAGAACTAGGTTTACATTTCCAATCGCATAATCTGTATTTAACTTCACATCCCCTCCGTTTACCACGAACTTCGACACTGGTGTCGCCGTGCCTATACCAACGTTGCCATTCTGCAAAACCGTTAATCCCGCTGTCCCAGCGACAGACATTCCGCCGGCAAAGGTGTTTGTCGCTGTGGTTGATGTGGCGACAATATAATTAACCGTCGGAGAAGAAGAAGCGGACAAGGTTGTTCCGTCTGAATTGAGCCAGCCTTGACCGAAGGAAGTTTGGCCCGTGCCGCCTTTGTTTACGGCTATTGTTGAACCGCTCCAATTTCCGGAGGTGATTGTTCCCACGGTGGCGAGATTGGCGAGAGTGGTGAGATTCGGCAAGGTAGTTGTGGCAGAGAGTCTTGTGTCAAACCTGTCATTTGTCCAGAACAGATTAGAACCTTCGGTGAGGTCGGTGGTGTTGCAGACCATTGTTGGCTTGAAGCGGTCCGTTAAGCGAGCCAAGGTAAGCGGGACCGGAAACGGTCAGAGCGGTGGTACTCGCGTAAGGGAAAGTGGAAGCAGTGGAACTCGTTGCCGTAAAATAGGAAGCTCGGGCATAATTATCAAAAGAACCGATGCCCGCTACGGATAATTTCCAGCTAGGCGTCGTCGTCCCGATGCCGACGTTGCCTGTGCTCGTATCCACATACAACTGATTAGTGTTAACCGCCAAATCGCCCGCTCCTGAAAGATTGACATTCAAATTTTGTCCCGCTGTGGGAGTTAATGAAAGAGCTCCGCCCGCTCCAGTTCCAGCCAAAGTCAAACCGCCGGTTGAACCGACTGTTGAAGACCAATAGTTTGAAGCATCATAACCAAGACGCAGTTGTTCGGTGGTGGAGAGAGTGTGTAATTTCGCCCCCGGCGTAGTCGTCCCGATGCCGACGTTGCCGCTTCCTACTATTAACCCATAATTATTGTCTCCGCCTGACACGTCAACTTGTAAACCAATGTTAGTGGCGACTCCCGTATTGTCAGAACTTACAAAAGAATTGTTTATTCTCGCGCCATAATAACTGTAAGCACCGTTAACGCCCGCCGCCCCATCCCCTGTAAAAGCAACATCCAAGCTGCCAACGCCATTTATTTGAGCATCAACTCCGGCAGCTTTCGTTATATTAGTTGTAAAAACATTTTCATTGCCTCCCACAACAGTTAATTTTTGTCCCGGCGCCGTCGTCCCTATGCCGACGTTACCTCCAGTAGTCGCAAAATAGGCGCTTCCCGTTGAACCTATCTGCGTGGTGCTTGCATTGCCCGTTACCGTGAGCAGTGAACCGTCAAAAGTTAGATTGGCTTCATCTACTAAAGCTGATGTGCTATTGCCCGTAAGAAGACGATTATTGGTGAAAGTTGTGGCTCCCGTGCCTCCTTTACTTACTCCAATGGTGGTGGCGTTCCAAACGCCTGTTCCTATCGTGCCTAAGGTTGTGATATTGGAAGTTCCCGCCCAAGTGGAAAGAGCGGTATTTTCCACATTGTTGAGAGCGAGGGTGGTTTTGAGATTGGCGGTGGTTGTTCCCGCCAAAGTTCCCGTTCCTGAAGCGTAAAGAACATCGCCGAGAGTGTAGGAGGTTAAGCCTGTGCCGCCTTTGTTCACGGCTATTGTTGTGCCGCTCCAAGCGCCGGAGGTGATTGTTCCCACAGTGGCGAGATTGGCGAGCGTGGTTAAATTCGGCAAAGTTGTTGTGGCGGATAATCTCGTATCAAATCTGTCATTTGTCCAGAAAAGATTAGAGCCTTCGGTGAGGTCGCAGACCATTGTTGGCTTGAAGCGGTCCGTTAAGCGAGCCAAGGTAAGCGGGACCGGAAACGGTCAGAGCGGTGGTACTCGCGTAAGGGAAAGTGGAAGCGGTGGAACTCGTTGCCGTAAAGTAAGAAGCTCGGGCATAATTATCAAAAGAACCGATGCCCGCTACGGATAATTTCCAGCTAGGTGTCGTCGTTCCAATCCCGACATTTCCTGATGAACGATAGGCATTGCCGTCAAGCGATGTCCAATTGCCGACAGAAGCGGAACCAATAAGATTTCCGTTCCAATAGAGGTCGCCGGAATCGTTGTAGAGGCGATCAATGGTGTTTGATGGGGCGGAGATTTGAGAGAAATATGCCGCTCCATTTACAGAGAGAGTTTCCGAAGGAGAAGAGGAAGCGATGCCGACTCTGTTGTTGATTGAGTCAATATAGAGAGTGCCGGAGTCAAAGTCTGTGTCGCCTGCCAGAGTGGAAGTGGCGTTGCCGGAGACAGTAATTTGGCTGGACAAGGTTAAAGCTGCGCCAATTAACGTGCCGGTCATTGTGCCGCCAGAGAGGGGTAAGTAGTTTGAAGCGGTGATGTCGTTGGGAATGTCCGTGTCGGTTAAGCCGGTAACGCCACTAACGGTGATGTTGGAGAGATTGTCTATTTTGTTGGTGAGAGAGACGGCTCGGTAGACGGCGGTGGTTTGGGTGTTGGCTTGGGCTTCTGTTTGAGAAATTCTGTTTAAGAGAGAGGTGTTGAGATTGTTGAGTTTTTCTTCCAATTGGTCTTGGGTGATGACGCTCGCGTCGTAGGTGTAGATTACTTTGCCTTCGCTTGGCTGGCCCGAAGCTGGGGCAGCTTGAGTAACCACTCTTTCTATCACCGGCTGGTTTATAACGGTTTGGGTTCTATCCAGATTGGTAACTTCTTGTTTGAGGTTGGAGAGTTCTTGCTTGAGAGCTTGGGATTCTTTTTTAATATTTTCCGTTTCGTCTTTGACCAGTTTGTTTGTTTCTTCTCTGGTGTAAGAGAAGGTTGGTTGCTCTTTGTCGGTATTTTCTTCTTTTTTATCTGAGAAGATAAAAGATCTGAAGAAAGAACCGGCTGAGGCTAAGGTGTAGGAGATGAAGGATGTTGGTTTGACTTGTTTGAGTTTGTTGGCCAAATCTTCCACTTCTTGTTTGACTGATTTTGTTTCTTCCTTGATCAGTTTGTTTGTTTCTTCTCTGGTGTAAGAGAAGGAGAAGGTGGGTTGCTCTTTGTCGGTATTTTCTTCTTTTTTATCTGAAAAGATAAAAGATCTGAAGAAAGAACCGACTGAGGCCAAAGTGTAGGTGTAGGAGATGAAGGATGTTGGTTTGGAAGAAGATTCGGCGGCGAGGGCGGGTTGATAGGTAAACAAAATAACCGACAAGATAATGACGGTTAAGAAGAAAGTTTTAGAACGAGAGTTTTTTACTCTCTCTCTCCCTCTCTCTCTCTCTCTCTCGATTTTGTTTGCGACGATATTTCTTTCAGACACATTAAGATTATTTTAACATAGGGAAAAATAAAATGAAAAGAGGAACTGTGGATAACTACCACACCTATTGTGAGATTGTTCTGCTTTTCAATAGAAAAATTTTAATAAGCCTACAACTCTACTTCAAAGCAATCTCCGGATTTTACCACCGTCGCGTCCAAGCCGGCGTAATCCTTCAATCTCTGCGCGAAAAAGGAACCGGCCTTCAGCTCACCATGAGCCACAAAAATCTTTAGAAGGGTGTCGGCCGAGTGATCCACGAAGCTAAACAAGCCGTTCGCGTCCGCGTGCGAAGAATACCCTCCCATCTCAGCCACTTTGGCCAAAACCGGCACTGTCTCCCCCATTATGCTTACCGCCTTAGCGCCTTCCTGAAGCTGTCGGCCGAGTGATCCGGCCGCTTGATAGCTCACCAAAAGCAACACATTATTTTTATCTGGCAAATATTTTTTGGCATGATGCAAAATTCTGCCGCCATTTAACATACCTGAGCCGGCGATGATAATCTTCGGAGAAGGTTTGTTCGCGATACTTTTTGACTCTTCCGTTTCAAGTGTTTGGACTAGACCGGTAAAACTGAAGAGATCATCATCTTCAAGCATTATCTCTTTGACGTCGTTGTTGTAATATTTTGAATATCCTTTGTACACCATGGTCGCTTTTATGGAAAGCGGGCTGTCTAAGAAAACTGGAATTTTTGGAATCCTTCCGTTCTCAATGAGATTATTTATCTGAAACAAAATTTTCTGAGTGCGTTCAAGCGAGAAAGCCGGAATCATAAGCACGCCGTTTTTCACCACAATGTCTTCTATCATTCTCTCCAACTTAAGATCAGACTCGGCTCTATCCTCATGCAAGCGATCGCCGTAAGTGCTTTCTATTATAAGATAATTGGCATCTTTAACGCGAGATGTCTCTCTGAGAAGCGGCTCCGGAGAATTGCCAAGATCTCCGCTGAAGACGATCTTTTTTGAATCCGCGTTTTCGGCCAGCTTTACCTCTACAATGGCCGAGCCTAATATATGCCCCGCGTCCCTAAGCAAGAAGCTTAAACCGCCAATGGTAAAACCATCTTCGTATTCTTTCGCCTCCCATGCCGCCATGGCCGCTTGTACGTCCTTTTCTTCGTATATCAGCTCAAGGCCTTCTCTCGCAGCCTCTTTAGTAAGCACGCCCAAACTGTCCGTAAGCATAAGATTGGCAAAATCCTTAGTCGGATAAGTTGAATATATTTTGCCTTTAAAACCGTCTTTTTTCAGCTTTGGAACCCTGCCGATATGGTCCAAGTGAGCGTGTGTCACGATTACCGCGTCAAGAGAAGCCGGATCATAAGGGAAAGGTTCTCGGTTTTTATCTTCGCAAACTTTACCACCTTGATAAAGACCGCAATCTATGAGGACTTTGGTTTTCTTGCCGTCTCCGGCCTCCAGCTCCAATAAATAATTTGAACCGGTTACTTCTCCGGACGCTCCGTGGAAGTAAATTTTAACCTTGTTTTCCGATATGTTTTTTTCTTTCATGTAAAAATGCTAATACAACTAATAATCCTCCCGACAAATCCATAAATAAATCTTTCATGTTGTCTATAATCCCTCCTTGAGTAAGATTTATATACTCTTTGCGGGTGATAAATCTATCTACCGCAAACTCATAAAACTCCCAAAGCACGCCCACAAGCGCCACTACGCCTAAAATTAAGATTAAAGAGTAAAACCATGGCAAATTTTTGGGCAGTGAAAATTTATCACGAAAAAACATCCACCATACGGCTCCCAGCCCCACCACAAAACCGCCGAGAAAATGCATGGGTGTGTCAAACCACAGTATTCTCCAATACAAAGAGGTATAAGTGGCCACCGCGTGTAAAACAAAAAGACCTAAAATAAAAAGGACGGTCAGCTTCCCAAGTTTTCCATTAAAAAACATCGTTTATCGCAAATGTATTTTAACCTATTTTCAGAAAAAGAAAAAGACCTTGTTACAAGTCTTTTTCTTTCGGTCGCCGGAGATTAACTCTCCCAGCGCAAACGCCAGGTGGGTGCCCGCACTATCAGCTCAAGAGCTGATAAAATATAAGGCTCCCTTGTGAGATAACTTTGATCTAGAAAATTATACTCCTGGCGACCTATGCTTATTATAACAAAATTAAAACGATTTTGTATTCTTGACGTTTTTGCTTTTCGGTTTTTTAATGGACTTTTGATAGTCAATTTGCTAGCATATACTTGTTTTTATAAATTTAAAGCTCTTTCCGAGCATAACAAAATGCAAATACATCCAAAAAAAGAAAGGGCATACATGATGATCAAACCTGACGGTGTTCAAAGATCTCTGATAGGAGAAATTATCGGCAGAATAGAACGCTCCGGACTTAAAATTGCCGGACTTAAAATGTTTGTGCCGGACAAAGACAGGCTTATCAAACACTATGGAAAATCGGATGAGTGGTACCAAGCCAAAGGCGAGACAATGATAAAGAATCTTGAAGCCGCCGGCAAACCGGTGGAGAAATCCGCTATAGATTACGGCAAAGGCATCATAGACAGTCTCGTGTCATTTATGTCTGCCGGCCCTGTCGTGGCAATAGCGGTGGAAGGCAATGAGGCGGTAGCCGTAGTCACGAAATTGGTTGGTGGCACCGAGCCGAAAACTTCGGACGTGGGAACAATCAGAGGCGACTATACCCTTGATTCTTATAATATCTCCAATATTGACTTTCGCGCGGTAAGAAATTTATGCCATTGTTCCGAGAGCGTGGAAGAAGCCAAGAGAGAAATTTCTCTGTGGTTTAACGATAGCGAGATAACAAACTACAGAAACGTAAATGACGCTATCCTCTACGATGTTAACTTAGACGGTATTCTGGAATAAAAACTATTTTTTAATCTTTATTTTCTCCCCGTCGCTTCTAAAGATTATCGTACCCAGCTCATAGGTGGCTAATATTTTGGCGCCGAATTTATTTAAGGTATCAATCGTTTCTTTGTGCGGATGGCCGTAACTGTTATCTTTGCCGGCGGAAATTATAGCGTAAGCCGGACTGGCATAACCTGTAAACATCTCCGAGCTTGAAGTATCAGAGCCGTGATGACCGACCTTGAGCACGTCTACGTCAAGATTGTCTTTGTAAACAGAGGCGAGATAATTCTCTACCGCCCGAGGAGAATCACCGGTAAAAAGAAAAGAATTGCCGCCATACACAAGCTTGACCACAATGGAAGATGCGTTGCTTTCCATCTTGCCGGCATCGCCCACCGGAAAGAGTATGTCCAAATAAACCCCGCCGCCCAGACTTATTCTTTGGCCTTTTTGAGCCGATAGCCTTACCGCTTTTTCTTTTTTCGTCATCTTTTCAAGTTCTTTATAAAAAGCGGATTCTGACAAGTTGCCGGATTCCATCACCGCTTTTACTTCATAATTATTCAAAACTTCCGGCAAGCCGCCGATATGATCCGCGTCCGGATGAGTGGCGATTATTAAGTCTATCGTTCTGTCATAAAACGGCATCACCTTGGAAAGCTCGCTTAAAACCGAGCTGTTTTTTCCACCGTCTACTAAAACCTGATTGCCACCAGGCGCTTCTATGAAAATAGCGTCACCTTGCCCCACATCCAGAAAAGCCACCGTTAAAATACTCTTGCTTTCAATAAAAACCGCGTACCAGATAAAAAATGTCCCTGCCGCCAGCAAAATAAGAAAATAATATTTAAAATTTTTCTTCCAAGAAGTCATTTTTCTAAATTATACTTAAATAATACAAAATATACCAAAACGCACCAAGGTTAAACCTTGGTGCGTTTTGGGCTTGGTAAATAACGAAAAAATCAAGACTCCTGTCAAGACTCTTGTTCCGCCAACTTTTCTTTTTTATGAAGATGAAGGATGGCAAGAAATATAATGGCGTAACTTAAGATCAAAAAAATTTCAGAGAAACCCGAGGCGGCGACCGAAGCGTAAGGAATTTTCGCGAAAGACTTTATTACATAAAGTTCGTATTGTAAAAAAACGTAACTTATCCAGCCAAGCGGCACGCTCAAGAAGGCGCTAAACATGCCAATCGCGCCGGTTAAAAAGCCAAAGAACATAGTAATCGGGATAAACGGCAAAACCAGCAGATTAACAAACAAACTTAGCAAAGATACTGAACCGATTTTGTAAACAATCAAAGGAAGCACCGCCACCTGCGCGGAGAGAGTAGCCGAAATCGTTTCTCTTATTTTAAATTTTTTAGGCATAAACCAAAGTTTTTTACTCATAATCGGAGATATATAAATTAAGCCCAACGTGGCCGCAAAAGATAACTGAAAGGAAGTGTCAAATCTTAAAATTTTAGGATTTTGCAATATCATAAAAAAGCCGGCGAGAAAAAGCGCCCAAGTTACGGCATAGATTCTCCCCGTGGCTCCGGCCAGCACCGCCATAAGCGCCATCACGGAAGCCCTCACCGTGGTGGCTGAAGCGCCGGTCATAATGGCAAAGAACGCTATGCCTAGCGAGCCGGCGCCCATGCCGAACATTCTCGGCAAGAAAGAAAAAGCTCTCATTATATTGTCCGCGATAATGGTAACATTATAACCGGAAAGAGCCACGATATGTGTCATACCGGTGGTGTTAAAATCTTCTTTAAGCGAGTTTGGTATGGCATCTCTGGCTCCCACGGTAAGTCCGCCCAGAAAAGCGGCATGCGGCTCCGAAATGACTCCGGCGATTGCCGACAAAAAATTTTCTTTAAAACTAAAAAGTCTCTTTTTGAGCCAATGACCGTTACCACTTGATACAAGCTCCGCTTCCGGATAAAACATTTCAAAATAAATGCCGCTCTTGGCCAGATATTTTTTCCAGTCAAAACTTTCGTTGAAATTTTCAGGCTTTTCAAGAGTTCCTTTTAGTGTTATTTTATCGCCGTAATTAAACTTCGGATAATGGTTGGCGTAAACCAAAATTATCAAATCCCCTGTCTTTACGGCAAGCTCAGTGTAATTGCTCTTCTTGCTTGGCTCATCAATCACAACACCTGTTATATCGGCTTTTCCTCCCGCCATTTTTTCAAGCTCACCATAAGATGCCGGAGTTTTATCGGCATACTCATAGCGCAAAATTCCAAAGCCGAAAGACGCGAAGATTAAAGACACGATTAAAAACAACTTCCCTATTTTCATCCCATGCAGAAAAAAGAAGACTGCCCCGAGAAAAATAAAAAGCGAGGCAAACGCCTCGCCGAAACTGATAAAAGAGCTTATAAAAACACCGGAGACAAAACCGGAAAGAATGACGACTGAAAATTTTTGTTGCATATACTTTGAATTACGAAATAGTATCATTTGCTCGGCTCGCATAATTTTCTACGAAAATTTGCTCTACTCGCCCGCTTTTATTTTAAATATATTAAAGTAGCGGGTTCCGTAAGGCGTCGCAAATAATACTATTTCGTAATTCAAAGTTGATAAAATAGTTTTTCATTTTCTCCGTCCATCGCTTCGTTGGCCAGTCTGTCCGCCTCCTTATTCTGTTCTCTCGGCACATGAGTAAAATTCACCTTGCTAAAATCCAACTTAAGGTTCCAAATTTTTATAAACAGCGGAGCGAGCCTCTCGTTTTCTATCTTGTATTCGCCGTTTAATTGTCTGGCCACCAGCTGGCTATCCATTCTCATATCCACTTCCATTTTCTTTGATTTTTCTTTGCCAAACAGGGATCTTATTTTTTCCAAAGCAAAAATCACGGCTTCATACTCCGCCTCGTTGTTTGTTTTTCTGCCTAGAAACTTTGAATAGGACTTGGAAAGATTCCCCGCCTCATCCATTATTGCCACCCCTATGCCCGCCGGCCCGGGATTTCCCCTTGAGCCGCCATCAGTGTAAACTATCATCTTGTTCATTGTTTCAATTTAACATCAATTACTCTTAATCTCAATTCCGGTTTTGAGAAAAAAGTGTTTTTCTCAATCGTGGCCGCCAGATTTATTTTCTGTCCGACAAACAAACTATCCGCCACATCATCCGGTATTCCATTTTTAAAAAAGCTTATGGCCGAGACATATTCACCGTTCTTTTTTCTGAAAGAAATATTCAGATGCCCGCCCCCGCTGCCAAACTCTTTAACTCCGCCGATTTCCAAATCATAAAAACCGAAAACGGGATTTGGATTTTCCACCCCAAACGGACTAAGCTTTTCCAATTTTGAATAAAAGTCCCAATCAATTTTATCAATATCCCATTCACTGTCTATAAGCAACGTTCCATTGTTCGTATCTTGTTTTATCGCCTTGCTATAAGCATTTTCCAATTCTTTTTTAAACTCTTCCGTTTTTTCTTTTTTTAAAGAAAAACCGCCGGCGAGATGATGCCCGCCAAAATCCAGAAGAACGCCCTTGGCAAGCGAAGACATCAACTCCACAAGATTAACGCTTCCATCACTGCGACACGATCCCTTAAACTCCGCGCTGTTGCCACTCCCCCACAAGAAAATCGGTTTATTGTATTTCTCCATCAGTTTATTGGCGGCAAGCCCCAACACGCCTGGGTGCCAACTCTCGTCTCCGCAAGCCAGAATATTAAACTCGCTAACGCCTTCAAACTTTTCCAAAATAGAGTCCACCACTTTGCCTGTTATTCTTTTTCTTTCTTTATTCAAAGAATCCAGTTTATCGGCAAGCCGATCGGCGTCGTCCGGCGAATCCGCGGTAAGCAAATCAAAGCTTATAGTGGCGTGATCTATCCTGCTTGCCACATTTATTCTGGGCGCTATGGTAAAGCTTATATCGCTCTCGGTAATATTTTTTTGATCCACGCGAAACTTTTTGTAAAAAGATTTCAGCCCCGGTCTTTTGGTTTTGGCAAGCACCATCAAGCCATAACGGACGAGCACTCTGTTCTCTCCTGTAAGAGGAGCCATATCGGCCACAGTGGCGATGGCCACGATATCCAAAAGCCACTTCTCCCACCCGTGCGCGATGGTAAAAAGTTTTTTCTCTTCGCCGCGAATTATCAGCGCGCGTACCAGCTTAAAGGCCACGCCGGCGCCACAAAGAAATTTATATGGATATTTATCTTCCTCTTGTTTGGAATTGATTATGGTGAAAGCATCCGGCAAGACTTCCGGCACCACCAAATGATGATCTGTGATTATCACGTCTATCCCCAAACTGTTTGCCATTGCCACCTCAGCTTTATCGGTAATGCCGCAATCAAAAGTTATTATCAGTTTTGCTCCAAGCTTTTTAAATTCTTCTATCGCCGCGTTGTTTAAGCTGTAGCCGTCAAAATTCCTGTCCGGAATATGAACATGATAATTTTCATATTCCGCTTTTTTCAGAAATTCAGTAAAAATCGCCGTTGAGCAAACTCCATCAGCGTCATAATCGCCAAACACCACTATCTTTTCCTTATTTTTCATGGCGTTTAAGATTCTAGCAACCGCTTTTTCCATATTAAGAATCTTGAACGGATCATGAAGACCTTTCTCGTAATTAGGATTGAGAAAAACAGCCGCCTCCTCGGCTTTTGCCACCCCTCTGTAAAACAAAAATTTTCTCTCAAAATCAGAGAAATCTTTAAGCTCCGCCGAAACGCTTTCCGGCAAATTTTCCCTTAGAATCCATTGTTTCATCGTGGATATTAGTATACCATAATCGCCTCTATGCCCGGCAGAGTGCCGTGAGCCAAAAACTCAAGCATGGCGCCGCCACCAGTGGAGACAAAATCAAATTTATCTAAAATTCCCAATTTATTTACCACCGCCACGGTATCGCCACCGCCAATCACCGACTTAGCCTCAGAAGCCACTATCGCCTTAGCCACGGCCATGGTGCCGGCATCAAAGCCATCTTCCTCAATATTGCCGAGTGGCCCGTTCCATAAAATAAATTTTTCTTTTTTTATAAGTTCGGTTAAAATCTCCACTGTTTTCTCGCCGGCATCCAATATTTTATCGTCTTTCCGCTTCATATCAATCGGCAAAATTATTTTTTCATTATTCAAATATTTTTCCACTAAAACATCTTTGTCAAAAACGGAGTTCCCTATGTCTTCCCCCTTGGCTTTCAAAAAAATATTGGCCAAAGCACCGCCTATGAAAATGTTGTTGGCAATATCAAGAAATCTGTCCAGAACTCCCAATTTGCTCTTAGCTTTTACTCCGCCGAGAATAAGCAAAAACGGATGATTCGGATTAAACGCGCCTATTAAATTTTCAATCTCTTCTTCAAAAAGAGGACCGATAAAAGACGGCAAAAACTTTGGCAAACCGACAATGGAAGCATGTCGGCGATGTGACGCGCTGAAAGCTTCGTTTACATACAGATCGGCAAGCGAAGCAAGCTCCTTGGCAAAACTTTCCGAATTATCTTTCTCGCCGTCAAACAATCTTATGTTTTCAAGCATAATTATCTCGCCGTCATTCATCTCCACAGACGCCTTTTTCGCCGCCGTTAAATTATTGCCTCCCACAAACTTTATTTTGAGATCAAACTTATCATTGAGATAATCGGCGACCGTTTTAAGCGTACCTTTTTTACCCTCGCTCAGATGACTTAGCAAAATGACTTTAGCCCCGCTCTCTCTAAGAAATTCCACGATGGGCATCGTTCTTTTTATTCTATACACGTCCTCCATTGCCCCACTGTCAAAAAGCGCGTTAAAATCCACGCGAAGCAAAACCCTTTTACCTCTTGTTTCCAAATTTTTTATTGATGGCAATTTCATTTAGAGCTATCCGCTATCTTTAAAATTTCTTCAAATTCCTTAGCTACCAGACTTTTGCCGCCCACCAAAAGTCCGTTTACACCACCTCTTTCCAGAAAATCTTTTACCGTTTGAGACGCAACCGAGCCTCCATATATGATAGGAATTTTCTTTACTGCATCTTCGCCTAAAATAGCGGCCAAAGTCTTTCTTATAAAAATACTCATCCCGAATACGGAGTCCGGATTATCCGCCTTAAAGCTTCCTTTTTTGCTTATCGCCCAAACCGGTTCATAAGCAATGATTAAATTTTTCAAGGACTTTTCGCTCTTTAGACCATCTAAAGATTCTTTGAGTTGAGCTTCCACTACTTTCATAAATTCGCCGTTGTCACATCTCTCCTTCTCACCTACGCACAGTATCGGCTTAAGGCCGGTTGCCAGCGAATTTTTAATTTTTTTATTTATATCCGAACCGCTTTCTCCGAGCTCTCTCCTGCTGGAATGCCCTAAGATTACATATTCCACTCCAATCTTTTTCAACATCTCCGCCGATATTTCTCCCGTCTGCGGCCCGCTGCCACTAAAAATAGAAACGTCCTGCGCCCCCATACTTATGCGCCCCGACTTGGAGGCGAGGCCTCCAAGTGATTGGAAATATATGTTTGGCGGACAAATAACAACTTTGGTATTCTTAAGCTTTAACGCCGCTTTCCTAGACAAAGAAAACAGTTCTTTGGCTTTTTCCCCTGTCTCTGGATTCATCTTCCAATTTGCAATTATGATTTTTTTTGCCATTTTTAAATTATACATTAAATATTATTTAATTTCTTTCCAATCGGAAATGCTGTATCCGCCGGACGGACCGGAGGTAAAAAGAATATTTGCCAGGCCGCTTTCGTAAATTATTTGAGCGGAATTTTTAATTCTTATCCTGTAAGCCGTCACCTCTTTAAGATCTACGCTGCTTTGCAGTTCTATCTCTCCATGTCCGGCGTATACAAGCACATCTCCATTCGCGCTGTTTTTTAAAATTATGGCTTTTTCGCCGCCGCCATTTTCAGCGCTGTTGTTTTGAGAGAGTATTAAAATATATGAACCTTCCGTGCCGGAATTTTGGAATTGCGCGCTGTTTTGCAGCTCTATTTTACTGCTTGTCAATCTGTTTGACTGATTATCGGCTATTATTGCCACACTGCTTCTGCCCATGGATGAGTGCAATTTAACAACCGATGAATTTTCAAAATTTATATTGCCGCTTACCCATATCGGTCCGGCTATGGTGATAACCGGCGTGCCACTTATCTCTAAGTCGCAGTTTATCTTGATGGGACCGATCGTGGTATCTGTTTTTATTTTATAAGGACACGGCGAATTTATCTCCCCGCCGGCTGCGGCGGCCGCTTCCCATTCGCCGATCATTTCTTCCGTAATGGGTAAGGTGCCGGTAGCCTGATTCTCGCTGCCTGGATAAAGAGTTCCCCCAACGGTTGAGCCGGAAATATTCACGTAATAAGCATCCCCATCTATGCTGGAATTGGAAATAGTATTGGCGTAAGCGCTGCCTTCCGTATGGATACCGCTTATCAATCCATTCGGACCGGCCGAGATCACGTCTCCTTGCGTCAGATTTGAATTTTGACCTGTTATCGGCCCGTTTGAGAATACATTTCCGGAGATGAAAGAACTGTTTTCCATAATAAAACCGCCTTCACCGGCCTGCACTCCATAGAAAAAAGACGCTCCGGCGCCAGTAGAAAGTCTTAAGCGTGTCTTCCTTACTAAGTTTGAAACGCTTGAAGTGGCGACAATCTCCCTCTCAGCCCCGCTGGTCACCACCGTAGTGGTGGCAACGTGGCCGGCGAGAGACAATACTTCGGTATCATCATAAATTTTATTTTTAAGCACTCTATAAGCTAGGTCTTCCAAACCGGCTTCGGAAACAAAATAGCTCTTTTTAGAATCCGCGATGTTTCTGTTTATTTTCGTCTCGTTCATAGTCACGGCGGTAGAACCACTTACTATTACAAGAGAGACTATGAGAAAAAACATAACCGTCAGCATCATCGCTTGTCCGCTTTGTTGCACCCGCCCATGGTTGATGGCGAAATGAAATTTTAACTTTGTACTCATGTCAATAACTGCCTCTTAATATTATAGTATTATAAAATTTATCTGTCCTGTTCACCGGCCCGGCGCTGCCGGTGATTTCAAACTCCAGCTTAACGGCCTCGGAAGTGCTTGAAGCGATTATCCGGTTAAAGATAAGTCCAGTGGCCAGAGTGGACGAAGAAGTAAGCGGCTCAGGAAAAAGTCCTTCCTTTTCAACATATATATCAGCGCCTTGCATATATAATTTTATCGTCGTGGTGGCGCCCATGTCATTGAGACTGATTAAACTCAATCTTCCCGGACTTGAACCAAGAACGCTGTCGTCCGTGTTTATATCGTAAGCCGACCTTATTTCCCTGCTTATTCTTTCCATCGCCACTAAAGCTGACTCGTTTACATCGCGGGAAAGTTTTACGGCGCCGAAAGATTTTGTCATCGCCATGAAGGAATGGGTTATAAGGATGGATATTACTCCGAGCATAGCCATGTAGATAATCATTTCCAGCATGGTGAATCCTTTTTTGAAAAAAATTTTATTCCGCTTTTTTGTCTTTTTCATAAAGTTAATTGGAGAAAAGATTGGTTATATAAGTAGACATACTCTCGGTGGTGGTGCCATTTCTGCCGCGCCAAGACACGGAAACGACAATCTTTTTGGTGTCGGGGTCGTTAATACCACCCGATCCAATAATATCATCATTCGCGTCTCTGCCAACGTTTTCTATCGTAAATATCCTTTCAAAAATATTGTCCACATACACAGGGGAACTCGTCGCCTTCCACACCGAACCATTAAAATCCAAATAATAATTCAAACCGGCTTGCAAAGAATCTATGCCGGACTGCCAGCTTTCGTCTCTTATTATTTTTACGGCTTCTATTCCTTCTTCCGCCAAAAAAGCGGCTTGCAATCTGCTTACGCCATCGCCTATCACTCTCTGAGACAATTGCGCCACAAACATAACAAATAAAATGGAGGATGATATTATGGATACCGCGACCACCACTTCTATAAGACCGAAGCCGTTTTTATAATAAATATTTTTTTTACTTTTTCTCATTTTATCTCCACGGAGCCCGCGCTTCTTATCTCTATAATTTTCGTTTTGGACGAGTCAGAACCGATTCTTACCGTAACACTGCCATAATTGCCGGTTTCCCCCGTCATCCTCTCAAATACAACATCGGCTCCCTCGCCGACCAGCGACACTTCTGAAATTTCAACCGAAGGAGAAAGATTTAATTCCACATTGCTTGCCGAAGGCTCCGCGAAAGAATTGCCGGCAAAAAGCACTGCCCTGTCCGCTTCAAAGTGAACACCGTATTGCGAAGCATTTTCAGAAGAAATTGATTTTACTCTGGCGGTATTTATAAGAGAAAGAATATCTTGCGCGGTGGAATCCAAAAGCTTGGCGTTTCTGAAAGCGGAAAAAGAAACTCCGGCAAAAGCAGTAATAACGCCAACGATGGCGATAACGACAATAACTTCCATCAAAGAGAAGCCGTTGCCTGACTTTTGACTTTTAACTTTTAACTTTTGACTTTTGATCATCATATTCCGTTTAACATTGAATACATCGGTCTTATCATGGAAAGGGCGAAAAACCCTACCGCCGCGCCGATAAAAAGCATAAGAATCGGCTCTATAATGGTGGTCAAATCTTTAGTAGCATCAGCCACTTCCGCTTCGTAAAAAGCCGCCAATTGATCCAGCATTTGAGAAGTCTTTCCGGTTTCCTCGCCCACGGACATCATCTCGCCGATCAGCGCCGGATATAAATCTTCCGCTTCTTTAAAAGCGTCGGACATGGGCGCGCCTTTCTGCACATTTCTTCCGGCTGTTTCCAAAACCTTTTTGTATCTGTGATTTTGGAGAACATCTCTGGTGATACTTAAAGCGTCAAGCACGTTTACCCCTGAGCCGATGAGCGAAGCCAGAGTGCGGCTGGTTCTGGCTGAATTTATTTTCTTAACAATGGGAGACACCAACGGCAGACGAAGAAAAGCCGCGCTCAAAAATCCTTTGCCTTTCTCAGTGCCTGTCGCCCAAATGGCAAGAAGTATTGCCACCGCAAAAACCAAAATGGCGGCAAGAAAATGATTAGACAAGATATTGCTTATGGCTATGATTATTTTTGTACTTAATGGCAATTCCACGTTAAGCTCGCTGAAGGTGGATACCAATGTCGGCACCACGTAAATAAACATAAAAACGCCTATCAGAAGCATGGCGATAATAATAATAGACGGATACATCATGGCGCCTTTGATTCTTTTCATTAGCAAATGGTCTCTCTCAAGTTGAAAGCCGGCCACCTCCAAAGACTCGCTAAGCTTTCCGGTCTCCTCTCCCACCTTTACCATAGACACCAAAAGTTTTGAAAAAACTTTTGGGTAACCTTTCATGGCCAAACTTAATGGATCGCCTTCTCTTGTTTTTTCCATTAACCGAGAAATTACTCTCATGAATTTTTTATTTTTCGTCTGTTTAACGAGAATATCCAGCGCCCTGCTTATGGACAAGCCAGCTTTTATCATTACGCTTAGATTCTTCGTAAACATCATCTTGTCTGAGACGGAAACCGAACCAATGGATGAGAAGCGAGAGAGAAAGTTTACGCCGCCAATTTCCTTGAGAGACACGAGGCTGTACCCTTTTTTTCTCAAAGCATGAGCCAAATCAAAACGATCTTTGGCTTCAATGACGCCCTTCTTTTCCTCTCCGGTTATTTTTTTAGCGTAATAATTAAATTTCATCTTCGTGATTGATTTTCTAATCGTTTATCACTCTCAAAACTTCTTCTATACTGGTAAGTCCTTTAGCCGCTTTCAAGATTCCGTCTTCCACCATGGTAAGCATGCCTTCTTTCTTAGCTTGATTTTCTATATCGTCAGAAGTGGCGTTTGCCACGATAAGGTTTTTTATGGATTCCGTAACTTTCAACACTTCATGAATGCCCACTCTTTCGGAGTATCCATCCGGGCAATCTCTGGATTCCTTCGGTCGGAAAAAAGGCACATTTTCCCATCCGTCTTTTTCTTCTATTATTTTTTCTTTTTTAATAATTTTGAGCAATCTATCCGCGTCTACCACTTCGGACAATCTTTCTATTTCGTCTTTTTTTAGAAAATATTTTTCTTTACCGGAACATAATTTTCTTACCAATCTTTGGGCAATTACAATATTTATGGTTGAAGCGAGCAAGAAAGGTTCCGTTTTCATGTCTATCATCCTCGGCACGGCGCCGGCGGCTGAGTTTGTGTGCAAAGTAGAAAGAACGAGATGGCCGGTAAGCGCGGCGTTTATCGCCAGAGAGGCTGTTTCATTATCTCTAATCTCTCCCACCATTATGATATCCGGATCTTGCCTCACCAACGCCCTCAGACCGTTCGCGAAAGTAAAACCGATATCCGGCTTTACCTGTGTTTGATTTATCCTCGGCATCCTATACTCAATAGGATCTTCTATGGTAGAGATATTTACCTCTGGCGTATTGAGCACGTCAAGCACGGTATAAAGAGTGGTAGTTTTACCGCTACCGGTCGGTCCAGTTACCAGAATCATGCCGGTAGTACGCTTTATGGCCAAATGAAGATCATCTATCTGTTTTTCTTCAAAACCCAAAGTTTCAAAAGAAAAACCCTTGACGTTCTCTCGCAAGAGCCTCATCACAACTTTCTCTCCGTTATAGACAGGCAAAATGGAGACTCTAAAGGAAACCTTCTCATCTTGCGTTTCTGTTTTAAACCGTCCGTCTTGCGGGAGACGCTTCTCGTCTATTTTTAAATTTGATAATATTTTTACTCTGGCGATAATGCCCGGAGCCGCCTTCTGCGGCAAAGACATAGCGTCATGCAACACCCCGTCTATTCTGTATCTTACAAGCACCTTATCTTCCATGGGCTCTATGTGGATATCGCTAGCTCGCTGCAAAATGGCGTGTTTTAAAAGCGTGTCCACTATTCTGATTATCGGCAAGTCCTCGGCCATCTTCTTGAGAGCATTCTCGTCATTTTCATTTTCGTCTTTATCTTTTATCGTTTTTATGGAGCCGGCTTCTTTTCGGACAATGTCGCCAAATTCCGCCTCAAGGCTCTCCCTATATTGAGCTAGAGCTTTTTTTATGGAAACTCTGTTTGTGAGTCTTGGCAATATTCTAAGATTGGACTTTTTTCTTATAAAATCCATGGTCTCTATATCCTGCGGATCCACCATAGCCACTTCAAGCGCGTCGTCCTTCTTTTTATAAGCGACTATATTGTGATTTCTGGCTATAGGCTCCGGAATAAGACTAAGGACATCAAAGTCTATTTTCTCTTTTTCCAAATTAACGAAAGGGATGCCGAGAGTGTACGCTTGCAATCTTCTTAAATCATCTTCCGGAATCTTGCCATCGCTTACTAAAATATTCTCCAAGCTGTCGCCTGTCTTTTTAGCTTTGGCTTCAGCCGCTTTTATATCAGCGCTGTTTATAAGTCCGCTTTCAAGTAAAAGTATTTTAATTTTCTCCTGATCAACTCGCATAGTTTATATTAAACATTATAACACGCAAAATAAAAGAGGTAAAAATTCCGGACATTCAAAATCCTGAATTTTTACAATCTGTCATTTTTACTTAAAGCGACGGGTCTCTTAACGCGTCTATAATAAAGCCGTCATTAAATTTTTTCTCCTTAAATTTTATATCATCCACCACGGCTTTGATTTCCGCTTTACTCACGGACACCACGCTGTTTTCCGGCGCGACAATTTCTTTGGTCATAACTTTAGCCGTATCAAAATAAACATAAGCTCCAAGACCGGCGCCAATGAACAGGCAAAAGACAAAGAAAGCAACCGCCGTGAACCAGTCTCTTTTAATGTCCGGCTCGCCTCCGCTTATGTTATATGGGTTAAGATATTTAATTATTCCCTTAAGATTATTTTTCATACCCTTCAAGTTTTATGTTAAAATTGGCCTGCCACTGATCACCACCATCTTCATCCGTCTCTATTTTATAAAAAGTCGCTTTGTCTATTATTATAAGGTATGGAAGATTTTCCAAAAAATACAAATACCTGAAAAGCTGATGGAAAGAACCTTTCACCGTGAAATTAAGCGTAGGCGCGACAACGCTTTGTTTCTCATCCATGTCTATGGAACTTATCTTAAGAGATACTCCGGAATCGGATTCTATTGATTCTAAACTTTTTATAATTCTAATCAGCTCATCTCTGCTTAGAAACATTGAAAACACCTTGAGTTTATCGTCTTCTATGTCCGAGGCTAACTTCTTTAAAGAGCTGTTGCTGTCTATATTTTTCTCGTTCTTGGCAATGAGTTCTCTGGCGGCAAGAATATCCTTCTTCTCTTCATTGATTGCGGAAACCGCAAAAAACAAGAAAATTAATGCCACTGCGTCTATGGCAACCAAGAAAATTATTGGAATAACAAATTTTTTACTTTTCATAATCTATTGAAACACTTAAAACAAAACTGGTGTCTGCCTTGCTGAGCAGATTGGAGATTGGGGAAACAACATTCTCTTTTCCAAACTCTTGCTCCAACATATCCACGTATCCCATTAAATTCTCACGCGAACGAGCCACGCCCCAGAGAGAAATTTCGTCTTTTTTGCTCTGAGTGTCTCTTTTGTATTCAATTCTTTCCACTTTCACGCCGCTTAACCTTGACTCCAAGACTCTCTTTAAATTCACGTTGAGTTGCGCGGACTCTTTCCTGCCTTCAAGAATTTTGAGCTTATTTTTAAGTTCGCCTATGTCAGCGGTTATTCCTCTAATATCAAGTTTATCAAGTGTCGTTTCTGAAAAAGCTATCTGATTATCTAAGTTTTTCTTAATGCTATAAGAAAACCAGTATGTCGGCATTATCATCAAGACAGATACAATAATGGCGAAAATAAAGAACAGGCTCGCCACAAGCAAAAGGCGCTTAATGTACTCTTTTTTAAAAAATATTTTATTTTCATCCGGAAGAAGATTTATCATTTTTATCTAAATTGCCTTAAAGCCAAACCTATGGCGGTTGAATAAATCAAAGAAACACTCTTTTCTATGGAAGGAATATACTTGTCAAAAGAAGAAACATTTACCCATGGATTGCCGATTTCCGTCTTTATGCCAATCGATCTGCCAAGATATTCCGCCAATCCTTTCAAAGAAGACTCTCCGCCGCACAGTAAAACTTTTTTTATCTCGTTTGCTTCTCCCCCCTCATTCTTTGAATCCCAATAATAGATTTGCTTTAGGGCTTCGTCTTTTATGGCTTCTACGGTTGGCATAGCCGACACAAAAACTTCTTGATCGGCTTTTTCGTTAGCGATTCCTTTTTCCCTTTTAAGTTCGTCAACCTCAAATTGGTCTACCTGCAAATTTTTCATAATAGCTTTTTTTACGTCTTCACCGGAAGCTTTTATGGTAGTGGTAAACTGCACCTTACCAGCGTTTGCAATGGCAAAGGTTGTCCTTGTCCTGCCAAAATCTATAACCATAATCGCCGAATCATTCGTTCTTGGAACCATGGCTCTGGCAAAAGCTTGCGCCTCCATTTCAAACACAATTGGAATAAAGCCGGCTTCGGTAAACAGGTCGCGATAACCGTTTACAAAATATTTTGGAAAAGCCACCAGATTAACGTCGACATGACCGTCTTCACGGCTATAATTTACAATCTCAAAATCAAAAACGGCTTCCTTGGCGGACAAAGGCACATGCTCATCAAGCTGAAGCTCAATGCTGTTCCTCATCTCATCTATCTCCATCTTAGGCATTTTGATTCTGCTTAAAAAAGCTTTTTCTTCCGGCAACGAAGCTATCACGTAAACACTCCCCAGTTTCAATTTGATTGACTTGAGCAGATCCACCATTTTCTCCTTATCTTTAATCTCACCGTTTTCTATAAGACCTTGAGGCACGGAATAAGTGCCGAATCTTTCTACGGTGATATTATTTTTTTTCTTGCGAAGTTCTATGTATTTTATTGAACGGTCTGATATATCAAGACACACGGGACTCATCGCAAGATATTTTGGCGGTGGGAAAAAATCAGCAATCATATTTTTATATTTATATTTTAACACCGACGGGAAATTAAAACAAAAATTTTATAGCCACAAAACTCAAAACCACAAGAACAATGGCGGCAAGCGACAAAATATTAAAATATTTAAGCACCATGCCGTTTATTCTGTTGCCGAAAATTTTAAGAATGGAAGCAATCACGAAAAATCTCAAAGCTCTGCCTGCCAAAGCGGAAATTATCATCGCCCAAATATTTATTTTAAACAAACCGGCGGCGATAGTGATCACCTTAAACGGTATGGGGGTGAAAGCGGCGGTAAAAACGGTAAGAAAAACATTCTCTGAATACTTATGCCCTATGGCCTCAACGGTGGAAGTAAGATTGTAAAATTCCACGATGCGCGCGCCGATACCTTCATATAGGCCCCAGCCGATAAGATAACCGAAAGCGCCGCCAAGCACCGAACCGATTGTCGCTATTAAAGCGTAATACCACCATTTTCTCGCGTTAACAGCCAGAATACCGATAAGCAAGACATCCGGCGGAATAGGAAAGAAAGAAGCTTCTATGAAAGCCAGAACGAAAAGCGCCACAGCCGAATGTTTTGATCCCGCCCACTTAAGCGTCCAAAGACGCGTTCTCTCAAGAAGGTTGAAAATAAAAATCTTCACAAATCAATTATACATTATTTTTTTCCAAAAAACTTCTTAGAATAATGGCGGCGGCGCTGGCGTCTATTGTTTCTTTCTCTCTCTTCGCGTTTATGGTTGTCTTTCTCTTGTTGGCCACCGGCGGACGAACACGCTCTCCCCTCATGTGTCGTTTGGCCTCCATTGTGGTTAAAACTTCGTTTTCATATATCACTTCCAATCCGGTCTCTCCTTCCAGCTCAGCTTTAAATTTTTCTATTTCTTCCATAATGGGATTAGGCTCGCCCTTATAATTAAGCGAACGGCCCAGAACAATTTTGCCGATTTTATTTTCCCCTGTAATTTTCTTAATCTCCGCCGCTGTTTTCTTCAATCCTTTGTTTAAAATCACACTATGAGCAAAAGCGAATTTGCCGTCTTCGCTTGAGACGGCTATACCGATTTTTTTACTGCCATAATCAATACCCAAATAACGCATAAATATTTTACGCTCTTGTTATCACCTCCGCTCCATTTTTGGTTATTATTATCGTGTGCTCAAAGTGAGCCGCCATTGAATCGTCTTTGGTTTTCCATGTCCACTGGTCTGTTTTATCCAAAAAAACATCACTCTTGCCGAAAGTTATCATCGGTTCAATGGCTATTACCAAACCTTCTTCCAACCTCGGGCCTGTTCCTTTTTTGCCGAAGTTCGGCACTTCCGGATCTTCGTGAGCCGCTCTGCCGATGCCATGCCCCACCAGTTTCTTTACCACTTCAAAACCGCTTTTCTCCGCAAAGGATTGAACGGCAAAACTTATATCGCCCACCCGAGCGCCGCTTCTTGCCGCCTCAATGCCTTTTTCAAGTGAACCTTTGGCTGTTTTTATAAAATTTTCCGTCTTGGCTAAACCGTGGCCGATAAGTTTGGTAGCCGCCATGTCGGTGTACAATTTCTTATATTCCATGCCTATGTCAAAGCTGGCGACATCGCCGCTTTTTAAAATTTTTTCTTCGCTTGGTATGCCATGCACCACCTCGCTGTTTAGAGAAACACAAAGAGAGGCCGGATAAGCTGATTTGTCATCCACCGTTTTATAATTTAAAAAAGAAGGCCTGCCGCCGGCTTCACGGATAAGCTTTTCCGCCAGATTATTTAAAGCCAAAGACGAAATGCCTGGCTTGGCCTCCTCCATGACCGCTTTTAAGACGGAGGCAAGAATCTTGCCTCCGTCTCTTAGCGCTTCTATTTCTTTTTTGTCTTTTAAGATAGTCATTTAATGTCAAATATTTTTTCCACCATTTCTTTATGCACGCCTTCTATGCTCTGCTCGCCGTTAATGCGGATAATCCTGCCGTTTTTCTCATAATTTTCCACTACCGGCAAAACCATCTTGTCAAAATAATCCAGTCTTTCCGTTATAACTTTTTCAGTGTCGTCCGATCGGCCTCTGCCAAGCAGTCTTTTAGTAGACCATTCCCTGCCGGTATCTATAAAAACCGGTTTAATTTCATTTATACCATAAAATCCAAGAGCTTCATCGATGGCTTCCGCTTCAAGCAAACCTCTCGGCGATCCGTCCATAATCACGCTTACTCCCTTTTTCATGTTCTTAATAAAATTATCAGACCACGCCCAAACGGCGATAAAAGCGGGATGTCTTAAACCGGCTTTCATCACTTGTCTGGACAGTTCAGCCGAATAAGTTTTATTTTCTTCTTTTATGAGTTCTCGTATTTTATTGCCAGTGTAAGAATACAAAATATCAGGATAACCTTTCTTCTCCATGTATTCTATGAGCAATTTGGCTTGCGTGCCCTTGCCGGAGCCGGATCGCCCAATCAAGAGAACGGCAATCGGCTTGCCGTTCTCTTGGCTATTTTTATTTGGTTCTATTTGTTCTGCCATAGTCCGTGCAAATTACAATACTCTCTTGCTAACACATTTTCCGCCTCAACGCAAAATTCCGCTTCCGGCGCGTTGCCCGGATTCAAGAATTTTCTGTAACTCACGCCATCGACGATAAGCTCTATCCACTGTATCCAATGATCCGCTTCCATCGGATGCGGCACGCTACCCACTTTCACCCTAAAGCCAACGACTGTTTTCTCTATCACCGGCACATGTTTTTCCGCTCCCACGTCTTCAGTTTTCGGCTCAAGAAGATCCGTAACCTGACCGCAGCAAAAAGGTTCACCGCCGCCAACATGAATAATTTCAGACATATTGCCGCAAAGACCACATTTATAAATTTGATTTAATGATGTTACTTTCATATATTTTATATTTTACCTACTAAGTCAAAAAACAGCTTTTTTATCATTTTACCACTTGGAGACTCAATCTCCAAGTGGTGGCACATCGGTTGTTTCAATTACCTGTTCTTCAACAGGTTCTTCGGGGGAAGAAGTGTCCGCAGAGTCAGCCGATTGTTCTTCCGGCGCTGGTTCCTGTGTTGTTTCAGGCACCTCAGGCTCAGTTGCCGGTTCCTCGGCAGTCTGCTCTTCTGTTGATTCTTCAATGACAGGCTCTTCAGCCGATTCAATTACTTGTTCTTCCGCAGGTTCCGATTCTGACGCGGGCTCGTCTAACGGTGTCGTTTCCTGTTCCGGTTGAGACGGAGATTGAGGAGCTTGAGGAATTTGAACTGGAGGATTCTGGTTTATCGCGGTTGTTACAGGCGGCGCGACATACGCCGATTCAACCCTTTCTTCTTTCTTCACCACCGGCTCGTAGCCTTCCAATTCTTTGGTTTCGGAATTAAGGACGAGACCTTTTAAGCCGGTGTATTTGGTGGTTTTGGTTATTTTAGTTTCGCCTTTCTTTTGTTCTCTTTCTTGGGCGTTTTTAAGATACGCCAGTTGAGTGTCCATCACTTGAGCCAATTCGCTTTGGACATAAAGCCCGAGGTCTTTGCCGCCGTTTAAGGCGTCTTTGGGAACTTTTAATATTTGGGTTTTGGTCTGGTTTTGCCAGATGTTGTCTTTGATGTCAAAGGTGGAGAAAGAATAAGAGATGAGATAATTGTCTTCGTCTTCGGACACATCGCTAATGCTCATTTCTTGTTTGAGAGAATTGAGGTTGGTGGCAAGCAAAGCGGAATTGTCCATCCCTTTTGTTTCTTCTATGGTTTGCCCTATTACCGTATCTCTGACTTTTTCCGAAGCGAAAGAGCTGCCGGCGCCGAGAAAAACAAGGCCGAGAATTATAATGAAACTGTTGTTGTATTTAATGAAGCGAATGATTTTTTGCATAATGGTTTTTTTGTTATGTTAAGTTTTAATATTAAAACTTAAACTGAAATCAATCAAGCTGGTTTTGACAACATCATCGTCAACCTCAAATCCTTTGCGATAAACGACCTGTTCCGTGTAATCAATATCCTCAAAGTAAGCGAGCTGAGCCCTGAATATTTTTTCGTTGAATTCGGAAGAAAAAATCTCACCAGCTTTTCCAATAACCTCCGCGATTGAGTGGAAATTTTTAAAAATAAAATACATATCAACATAATCTTTCCATTTGGCTCTTCTCCCCAGCGCGTAAGCC